>Ga0209056_10000431_pt1 | contig 46426 bp, 48 predicted proteins | sample GraSoiAngelo_114_FD_185876 | JGI IMG/M metagenome (GOLD analysis project Ga0209056, IMG submission 185876) | Grasslands soil microbial communities from the Angelo Coastal Reserve, California, USA - 14_0903_13_40cm (SPAdes) (version 2) | ecosystem: Environmental > Terrestrial > Soil > Grasslands...
CTTCACCGACTACGCAATTAAAACCGCGCCTCCGGTCCCGCATTACTATCCCATCATGAAGAAAATGAACGCTGAGGGCCCGAAAGTGTTGGGGAACCTTCCACGTGTTCCCGGTCTTTCCCCCAAGGCTATTAAAGACGCGATCGAGAAAAGGGCCGGCGTTCTTGTGGATGTGCGCAACATGCTCGCGTTTGGCGGCGGCCATATCGCCGGCGCGCTCAACATCGGAGGAACACCCATTCTCTCTATTTGGGCGGGCTGGATGCTCGATCCGGAAAAGCCGATTCTTCTCGTGCTCGAAAATGACGACGACCTTGAAAAAATCGTGCGTTTATTTGTTCGGACCGGATACACAAAATTCGTCGGGTATTTGATGGGCGGAATGAAAGCGTGGCACGCGGCGGGATTTCCGCTGGAAAGACTCGGCCAGATGAGCGTCCATGAACTGAACGAACGAAACTCTTCATTGCAGGTCCTCGATGTGCGTTCGCCGGCTGAATGGAAAAGGGGTCATGTTCGAGGAGCGCATCACATTTATGTGCCGGAATTGCGTAATCGGATTAACGAACTCGATCGCAACAAACCGACGGCGGTTTACTGCGGGAGCGGTTATCGCGCGAGCATCGCCACAAGCATTTTAAAGCAGCAAGGATTTAACGATCTTTGGAATGTGCCCGGCAGCTGGGAAGCGTGGAAAAAGGCGAAACTGCCGGTGGAAGGGGCCGGTGGCGAATGAGTGGAGCGGCGACAGCGCCTCAAGGAGTGACGGCTTCCCAGCCGTCATCTTTCGACGGCTGCCCAAGCCGTCGTTCTTGTTTGTCGCCGAATAGCAAATGAACGGAACAACAACAACGAGTTTGCCTCGCCGCTCATTTGGCGAGACCATGCGCGCCGATGTATGGTGGACTCAGCCGCTCCTGGTTTTTATTGGATTATCTATTTTCATCATCTATTCCACTTGGGCGGCGTTTCAGAGTGAGAATTACTTCTCCGGCAATTACATCTCGCCGTTTTATTCGCCGGAGATTTTTGGCGATTCGCCTCACAGCTGGCTTGGACGTAAACCTACTTGGTGGCCAGGCTGGCTGCTTTTTTCTCCCGCGCTGCTGGTTCTCTGGGCGCCCGCGGGATTTCGTGTCACCTGCTATTACTATCGCGGCGCATACTACAAAGCCTTTTGGGCTGATCCACCGGCCTGCACTGTGGGTGAGCCGCGCAAAAGTTACTGGGGTGAGCGTTCGTTCCCGCTCATCATGCAAAATGTGCATCGCTATTTTCTCTATCTCGCTCTCGTCTTCCTGATCATCCTGTCGATCGACGTTTGGAAAGCGCTCTGGTTTTCAGATGGATTTGGAATTGGCATTGGGACAATCGTCCTGGCGATCAACGTTGTTTTACTCAGTGGTTACACTTTTGGCTGCCACTCATTGCGGCATTTGGCCGGCGGCTTTTTGGATCAATTTTCCAGATCGCCGGCATGTTATCGCGCCTACACTTGCGTGACGTGCTTTAATCAGCGCCACATGCTCTGGGCCTGGCTGAGCTTGTTCTGGGTCGGTTTCGCCGATCTCTACGTGCGCCTGTGCGCAATGGGAATCTGGCACGATTTCAGAATCGTTTGAGCGATGAAGCGAGATGTGTTGAAGCGGACTAAATTACTCGCGGACCAACGCTTCAACACTTCAACTCTTTAACGCTTCAACGACTCCCATGTCCAATTACGAAACCGTCGAACATGATGTTCTTGTTATCGGCGCGGGGGGCGCAGGGTTGCGCGCTTCGATTGAAGCTTCCGCTGCGGGTGTTCGCGTTGGACTGGTTTGCAAATCGTTGTTAGGCAAGGCGCATACGGTAATGGCCGAGGGCGGAATCGCGGCGGCGCTGGCAAATGTCGATGAACGCGACAACTGGAAAGTCCATTTCGCCGATACCATGCGCGGCGGCCAATATGTGAACCAATGGCGGATGGCTGAGCTGCACGCGAAGGAAGCGCCCGATCGCGTGCGCGAGCTCGAAGCGTGGGGCGCCGTTTTCGATCGCACCAAAGACGGCCGAATTCTGCAAAGACATTTCGGCGGCCACAAATATCCGCGGTTAGCGCATGTAGGTGATCGCACCGGCTTGGAAATGATCCGCACTCTGCAAGACCATGGCGTTCACCAGGGAATAGATGTGCACATGGAGCACACCATTCTTTCGCTGCTCAAAGACGGCGACCGCGTGGTAGGCGCCTTTGGATACGAGCGTGAGCGCGGTCGGTTTAAAATTTTTCACGCGAAAGCAGTGGTACTGGCAACCGGTGGGATTGGGCGCGCCTACAAAATTACGAGTAATAGCTGGGAATACACTGGAGATGGCCACGCTCTCGCATATGTGGCTGGCGCAGAACTCATCGACATGGAGTTTATTCAGTTTCATCCGACCGGGATGGTTTGGCCGCCGAGCGTGATGGGGATTTTGGTCACCGAAGGAGTGCGCGGCGAAGGCGGAATCCTGCTCAACAACGATGGCAAACGTTTCATGTTCGAGTCGATCCCCGAAAATTATCGAGCCCAGACTGCGAACGACGAGGAGGAGGGCTGGCGATATTGCCAGGGGCACAAAGACGCGCGCCGCCCACCCGAGTTGCTAACGCGTGATCACGTCTCGCGCTGTATCGTGCGCGAGATCAAAGAGGGCAGGGGAAGTCCTCACGGCGGCGTCTATCTCGATATTGCGTGGATCAAACAAAAAATGCCGAATGCCGCCGAACACATTAAGCGGAAGCTTCCCAGCATGTATCATCAATTTAAACAGCTCGCCGACATCGATATCACGGAGCAGCCGATGGAGGTTGGACCAACCACCCACTACATCATGGGCGGCGTGCGCGTGGATCCAGACACCCAGATGTCGCGCTTGCCCGGCCTGTTTGCTGCCGGAGAATGCGCAGCCGGCATCAACGGCGCAAACCGGCTCGGTGGAAATTCGCTCTCTGACCTTTTGGTGTTCGGAAAACGCGGCGGCGAATTTGCAGCGACATTCGCGAGAGACAATCCGCACGGCCAGATCAATACAGACGAGATCGACACGGTGGCACGCGAGGCCCTGTCTCCGTTCGAGCGCAGTAATGGCGAGAATCCTTATGCGATCCAGAAGGATCTGCAGGAAACGATGCAAAATCTCGTAGGAATTGTGCGCACCGAAGCTGAAATGCGCGAAGCGCTTGAGAGGATCGACGAGCTCAAAGGGCGCGCTAAACAAGCTGCGGTTACAGGCAATCGCGAATACAATCCGGGTTGGCATACCGCGCTCGATTTAAAAAATCTGCTGACGGTTTCAGAAGCTATAACGCGCGCCGCGCTGGAGAGAAAAGAAAGTCGCGGCGCACAGTTCCGTGAAGATTACCCAGATAAAGATGAGCGATTTGGAAAAGTGAACACGATCGTGTCGAAATCAGCGGACGGTTCGATGCAAGTGCATCTGGAGCCCTTGCCGGACATGCCGGAGTATTTGAAGCAGGTTATCGAAGAGCATCGCTAAAGCGATGAAGGGTTGAAGCGATGAAGCGGGAAGAAGACCAAGCGAAGCAGTATCAGACGTTCGAAGACCTGGAAGTCTATCAGGTCGCACGCGAATTTCGGAAGGCGATGTATCGAGTTGCCAGAGGCTTGCCTGAAATCGAGAAATTTGCACTGGCGAGCCAAATCCGCCGGGCCGCTGTTTCGTTAACAAACAACATTGCTGAAGGTCACGGGCGTTTTCATTTCCTTGAACAGATCAAGTTCATGCTGCAAACGCGCGGATCGCTAGAAGAGTTGCTCGATGACCTCAATGTTTGCATCGACGAAAACTATTTTCCTGCGGAGGAGATCGAGAAGTTGAAGTCCGACGGATGGCGCGTTCATAGACTCATCAATGGCTACATTCGATTTTTACGCAGCCGGACTGCCGAAAAGTCCTCTCGCATCCGGGAATCTCCTTCCGATTATAGCCTCAACGAACAAGAACTCGACGACCTATTCTTCGGCCGCTTCAACGCTTCATCGCTTCAACGCTTCAACCAATGACGGCTACGTTCAAAATCTGGCGCGGCGACGCAAAGGGCGGCGAATTTCGCGATTACACGACGGAAGTTGCCGAAGGCATGGTCGTGCTCGATGCCGTACACGATATCCAGCGCACACAGGCGCCGGATCTCGCCTGCCGATGGAATTGCAAGGCCGGCAAGTGCGGGTCGTGCTCGGCGGAAGTCAATGGAATTCCGAAACTCATGTGTATGACACGACTGAGCGAGCTGCCATTGGAAAGACCGGTGACAGTCGAGCCGATGAAAGCTTTCCCAATATTGAAGGATTTAGTCACAGAGGTCTCGTGGAATTTTCGCGTGAAGAAACAGATCAAACCGTTCAAGCCCCGACCTCCTGACGCCCCGGACGGCACCTGGCGAATGCAGCAGGATGACATCGATCGCGTGCAGGAGTTCCGAAAGTGCATCGAATGTTTTCTCTGTCAGGACGTGTGCCACGTGCTGCGCGACCACCAAATGCATGAGAAATTCATCGGACCACGTTTCCTGATTCACGTCGCCGCATTGGAGATGCATCCACTCGATACGGAAGATCGCATTGAAGAATTGCGAAACACACAGGGAATCGGCTACTGCAACATCACGAAATGTTGCACGAAGGTTTGCCCGGAAAGTATTCAGATCACGGACAACGGCATTATCCCGTTGAAGGAGCGGGTAGTGGACAACTTTTACGATCCGTTGGGATGGATTTGGAAGGGACTCAAAAAATTGTTAACCCATTAAAAGAGTTACAAAGTGGTGCCGTTCCGTTTTAACCATGTAACTCTTGCGAAAACATGCCCGAACTGAAATCGCTCCACAAAGACGCAATCCCCGCCGCTCTGGAAAAAGCGGAGCGTTATCGTTTGCTCAACGAACCGGGCGAAGCCGAGAGCATCTGTCTCGACATCCTCCACGTCGATCCAGAAAATCAACACGCAATCATTACACTGTTGCTCGCGTTGACCGATCGTTTCGAGAAAGGCTACGGCGTTAGCGATACGCAGACCAAAGAGTTACTGACTCGGCTCACATCGGAATACGACCGCGCGTATTATTCCGGAATCGTCGCGGAGCGTCGCGCGAAGATGAAACTGCGGCAGAATACACCAGGCTGCCGGTTTCAAGCGTACGACCTTTTCCGAGAGGCTATGAGCTGTTTCGAAAAAGCCGAACCGCTTCGCCCTTCCGGCCACGATGATGCGATCCTGCGCTGGAATACCTGTGCGCGGATCATTTCGCGGAATAACCTGGTCCCGCGCGAACCAGAGGAGCCAATCGAATTCCCGCTGGAATAGGTGGCGCCGAATCATCAAAATCTGTTTGCAGTCGATAAATCTGCCTCGCCACTTGTCGGGAGAGAGGATTGAGGTGAGAGACGCAGAATGAAAACCGGCGGAGACGACTTCACCACATTTGAGCATGTCGGCTGGGAACGCGTTGCGGATAAATACGATTCGGTGTGGTCATCGCTAACGCGGCAGTTTATTCCTTATCTAATCAGCGCTGCCGAAGTCTCACCTGGCATGTCGGTCTTGGATGTCGCGTGCGGGCCCGGTTATGTTTCCGCAGCAGTGAAAAGGCTGGGCGCTGTTCCAACAGGAATCGATTTTTCTGAAAAAATGATTGCCATCGCAAAAACCATGTTCCCGGATATTTCATTTCTTCAAGGCGATGCTCAGGATCTGCCGTTTGAAAAAGTCTGTTTTGATCGGGTTTTAGTTAACTTCGGTTTGCTCCACGTCTCGCACCCCGAAAACGCGTGTGCCGAGACATGTCGCGTTTTAAAACCGGGCGGTAGGTTCGGCTTCAGCGTCTGGGCTGGGCCGGACAAAAATCCTGGCGCCAAGATCGTTCATGACGCGATTGAAGCGCACGGTGACCTGGATGTCGGCTTACCCGAAGGGCCGCCGCATTACTTGTATGGTGAAAGCGAAGGGTGTCGAAAGGTGTTGGAACAGTCGGGTTTTGATGGCAGCTCGATGAGCTATGAGACGCGCACGGTGGAATGGCATCTTCCAACTGCATCTTACTTTTTCGAAGCTGAACGTGATGCCGGGGTTCGCACGGCCGGGCTTTTGGCGCGCCATTCGGCAGAAAAACTGGACTCGATTCGCGTCGCGATCGAAAACGAAATGCAGCGATACGCGACGGGTAACGAGTTCGTTTTGCCAATGGCGGCGCACGTTGTGGTGGTGGGAAGATAGGCTGCCAGCCTGTCTCGGCCGACAGGCAGCTTGCCTGCTGCGTCAGGCACCGCTGCCTCACTTCCTATTACACACAATGGCGCCGCCGCAGCTTGAGCCGGCGCCGGCAGTGCAGCCGAAGCAATGATTGCCAGTCATGATCTCGCGATTTTCGATTTTCTTCGGATCGACATCCCACAGAAAGATGCGTGCGCCATTGTTCCACTGCATTCCGAGCTGCTGATTAAAATCGCAATCATAAACTTCTCCGCGCCAGCCTATGCTGATGGTGTTGCGGCACATCAAACCATGCATGGTTGCGGGATTAAACGCCTGAATCAGCAGCTCCATGTATTCATCGAGTTTGTTGTTGCGCCGTAAGTAACTCGCGAACCGGCCGATCGGAAGATTTGTAAGCGTGTAGAGATTATTAAACACGACGCCGAAATGCTTTTTAAGCTCCCGCTTATAATCAACCTCAAGCTCAGCCTGCGGTGGTGGTAAAAATGCGCCTACCGGGTTGTAAATGAGATGCAGCGGTAGTTCCGGGTTGGTTCCGTACCCGATGGAATTGAGCAGTTGCAGCGCAGCGATGCTCCCTTCAAACACGCCTTCACCGCGTTGCGCGTTCACATTTTCAGGCGTGTAACATGGCATCGATGCTATGATCTCGACCTCATTCCCCGCGAGAAACGTTGCGAGGTCCTCATAACCTCGCTCAAGCAGGATCGTGAGATTGCAACGATCGATAATGTGCCGGTGCGGTTGCAACGCTTTCACCTGCTCGATGAAATAGCGAAAATCGGGAATCATTTCTGGCGCTCCACCGGTAAGATCAACAGTGGGAATATCGGTTTTGACCAACCAATCAATGATCCGATCGATTGTCTCGCGTGACATGATTTCCTTCCGGTTTGGCCCGGCGTTCACGTGACAATGCACGCACGTCAGATTGCAAAGCTTGCCCACGTTTATCTGAAGAATTTCAGGGCGACCGCGGCGAAGCTGCAAACCTTCCGCGGAAAGTCGATCGGAGAAGCGATTCATTTAGATCAGCAGCAACTGCCGCCGTCACAGCATTTGTTATGTATTTCCGTGGTTACATCGTAATCGCGACCTTTGATTTCCTTCGGATGCCGCAATGCCGTGCGCGAGCAATCGAACGGCTTGGCTTGTTCGAGCGCTACATCGACAATCGGATCAACAAAATCGAAGAACTCCCGATACGGCGCCTTTTTGTAGAGATTGTAAGTCTTGTCGCAGACGGCATAACGCTTGCCGCGTTCCATCCGGTGATTGTCGTCGTCGAGCACTTCCTTGAACGGCCCGCGATAAATCACAGCCTGATTGCGCTCGAAACATTCGCCCTGCTTGCCCTTGAACGCCTCAATCGTCATGGAGCGAAACTCGATCCCCTGCACAGTGCGCCATGGTTGTGCGCTCCGTTTTAAAATTTGAATTCCGTAAAACCCCGCGTTCTCGAACGCGGCGATAAATTCCCCTTCAGTGAATGCGCCCGAGATGCAACCGCTCCAGAGCTCCGGATCGTTTTGCATTTCTTCGGGAACGTCTTCATCGCTCACAATGTCGCAGACCACCGCGCGGCCGCCTTTTTTTAAAATACGAAAGATCTCTTCGAACAACTGTCGTTTCGACTTCAGCTCGACTAGATTAAGGACGCAATTTGAAACGACCACGTCCACCGAATCGCTGATTATCAGCGGATGTTTGACGCGCAATTCTTCGGCGAGTTCGTCCGCTGCGAGAAATGAGGTGGCATTTGTGATCGGGTTTTTTTTCAATTGTCGATCTAACAATTCGAGATCAAGCGCCAGGTCTTGAATGCGGCCTTTTCGAAATTCCACGTTCGCGTAACCGATACGTTCGGCGACTATCGGCGCGTTACGGCGCGCGACTTCGAGCATCTCGTCTGTCATGTCAATGCCGACGACCCTGCCGCTCGGTCCAACGATCTGCGCAGCGATGAAACAGATTTTCCCAGTGCCGCTGCCCAAATCGACAACGACCTCGCCTTCGTGCAAGTAATCCGAAGGATCGCCGCAACCGTAATCGCGCTCGATTACTTCCTGCGGAATCACTTTAAGTAAGTTTTCGTCGTAATCGACCGGGCAACAAAGTTTGTCAGTGCGTTCCTTCGCTCCAGCAGCGTAGCGTTGGCGGACGATAGTTTCAGTGCGTTGGGGTTGAATCATCTTCGATACGACGCTTTAACACGCCGCTTTATTCCTGAAAAGCATGCAGTTCTATTCAGCCTCAGTCTTGTGTAATGCGTCGCGCGCAATCTTCGTGATCCAGATTGTCACGATGATCGTTGCGAAGAGGCCGACGCCCAGGAACGCCCAGTACTGCCAACTGTGTTTCACGGCTTCGCCACGGGCCGCGGCTGCGACCGCAGCTTTGCTGGCCACGCCGATGTAGATATAGAGAAACGTCCCGGGAATCATGCCGATCCAGCTCGCGACCACGTACGGCCAGAATCTCACTCCGGTCAGGCCATAAAAGTAATTGCTTAGGTTGAAGGGAATCACCGGGCTGAGCCGGAGCAGGAAAATTAATTTCGCGCCTTCTTTGCCAATGGCGTTGTCGATCTTGCGGAATGTCTCATTTCGTTTCGCGATCGCTTCGATTTTGTCGCGCGCAATGAACCGAGCGACCAGAAAGGCGAGCGATGCGCCGAACGTTGCGCCGGTCGATACGGCGAGAAAACCTTTCCACAGTCCGAAAGCGAACCCGGCGCCAATCGTTAGGATCGATCCCGGCGCCATCAAGACTGTCGCTACGGCATACACGGCGATGAAGATGAAAATGCCGGCTGTGCCTATCTGGCCGACCCAGTCGTTGAAATTCCTCAGCCATTGCTGGACTGGCAGAAACCTCATCGCGAGAAAGAGCGCGATCAGGACTAGCCCGAGGTCGATGACTCGTGCGATTGCGTGCTTTCTCTCGTCGGAAGCCATATCAACCGCCCTCATTCCGAGCGAAGTCGAGGCTGCAACGCAGCGGACGAAGTCCGCGAGGCCAGGCTTTCAATCCCACCGGCCAGGTCACCGGTAGCTTCGCGGGATGGTCTCGACGTCGCTCGACATGACAGAGCATTGGAGAGCCCTTCTGTTCATCTGCGTGCGCGTTCGTAAAGCCAGGTGAAGATTTTCTCCGCGCGCGGGGTGAGACGCGTTTTGTTGTACTTGTCGCCAGCTTTGCGTGCAAGCTCGGCGAATGTCGGATAAGCGTGGATCGTTGATGCTATCGTGCCAAGACCGATTTTGGCTTTCATCGCGAGCACAAATTCGTGCAACAAATCGCCGGCATGTGGCGCTACGATCGTCGCTCCGAGGATTTTGTCGGAGCCTTTCGCCGTCAAGATTTTGGCGAAACCTGCCTCTTCACTTTCGACCACGGCTCGATCGACATCTTTCAGCGGGACACAGAACAAATCGTATTCTGTGTTTTTCTGTTTCGCCTCCTTTTCGCCGAGACCGACGTGAGCAACTTCTGGATCGGTGTACGTACACCAAGGCACGACCAAATAATCCATTTTCTGCCGCAGAAATTGGAATGGAACCAGAATATTCCGCACGACGACGCGTGCCTGAGCATCGGCCATGTGCGTGAAGAGGAATGGTCCACTAACATCGCCTGCGGCGTAAATGTGCCGTTGAGATGTTTGTAGGTAACTATTAACGCGCACACCTTTGTCATCTACGTCAATCCCCACCGATTGTAGATCCAAGCCCTGAATATTCGGCGTTCGCCCGACGGCGACAAGGAGCGCATCGGCAAAAAAAGTCGGTTCGGCCAACCGATCCGACTGTCGATCTAACAATTGAAGTGCGACTTTCCCAGTGTCGCTGGTCGCCACTGCGCGTGCATCGGCGTTCTTGATGATGCGCACACCTTCATTGATTAAGCGACGTTCAAGAAATTCTGCCACATCTCGATCCTCGCGTGGCAAGAGCTGATCGCCCCGCTGGACGATGGTCACTTGCACACCAAGCCGCCGGAATGTTTGCGCGAGTTCGCAACCAATAGGCCCGCCGCCGAGCACGATCATCGTCTCAGGTTTTTCCTTTAGCTCGTCGAAGATCGTTTCATTTGTGAAATAGGGAACCGTGTCGATCCCCTCAATTTTTGGGATAAGCGCTCGACTGCCAGTCGCGATCACGAAGTTTTTTGCACGCAGTCTTCGACCCTCACCAGGCGCTGACGCCTCCGCCTCGGGCCGGGATCGCGACTGGGTGGAGCGCTGAGAGGATTGAGGTGAGGGTGATCTGCGAATTTCTATTTCGTGCGGTGACACGAACCGCGCTTCGCCGCGAAAGACATCGACGCCCAGCGACTCGAAACGTTCCTGCGAATCATTCGGCGCGATCATGGCGCGTCGCGCCCGCATTCGATCAAAAACTCTTTCAAAAACAAATTGCGGTTGTTGTCGTTCCAAGCCCCATTTTTCCGCGTTACGGATTTGCTGGATCAATCGTGCAGAGGAAATGAGTGCTTTGCTGGGCACGCAACCGAAGTTGAGGCAATCGCCGCCCATCAAATGGCGTTCGATCAGCGCGACGCGCCCACCCAATCCTGCCGTTCCGGCTGCGGTGACCAGACCGGCCGTACCCGCGCCAATCACGATCACGTTGTAAACGCCCTCACCTTTTTTCATGGACAGTCAGTGCGAAATTTTCGAGAGGTGATTTAGCACCATTATTCCGCCGCCTTGCGATTGATAGAAGGAATAAACGCTCTCAGCGAGTCATCGAATAACGAACATGTTGTTGACCCGGACATTTCTGACTGAGCTGCACGCTTGGCAATGGCTGGGAATTCTCGTGGCCCGATTAGCAATCGGTGTGCTTTTCTTTCTCTCTGGACGCGCCAAGCTCTTCGTTCGGGAACGCCGTGAACAGATGCGCGAAACGTTGATCGCAGCGGGTGTTCCTTTTCCCGACTTAAATGCTCTCTTTGTGTCGACGGTCGAATGTGTCGCGGGTCTGTTGCTCATCCTCGGGGCAATCACGCCTCTCGCATGCGCGATGCTTAGCGGCGTGATGATTGTAGCCATTGCAACTAACGCAATTCGAAATATCAAAGCAACATCGATACCCGGCTGGCTGTCCGAATTTTTATATCTTCCCGAGGTGCTCTTACTCGTGATTCTTCTTTGGCTTTTTTTCTCCGGCCCAGGCTGGTTGAGCGTGGATTATTGGGTCCTTCGCACAGTGGCTACTAGCATTGCCGAATGAACTCTGCGGACAATGGCAAGCGCATTCTATTGGCGCTGGTGGCTTTGGTCTTCGCTGCGATAATGGCGCGCGCAGACACAGGCAATAGTGTCGATGTTCGCGCAGGCATTAGCCATGAGGACTACGATCGACTGCTAAGAAAATATGTGAACCAGCAAGGGCTGGTGAACTATAGCGGATGGAAACAGAATTCAGCCGATGTCTCGGCGCTCGATGAGTATCTCAAGCAGTTTGCCGCCGAGATCGGTAGTCCGTCACAGGGCAATGAGAAGGCCGCTTCGCTTGTAAATGCCTACAACGGGCTTGTTCTTCAGTGGATTCTGAGAGCTTATCCAACCGAAAACATCTGGCAGTTGAATGATTCATTTACGGCCAAACGAAACGAGATCGGAGGCCGTAAAGTTTCGCTGGATGATATCGAACATGAAGCTCTCCGGCCGTTGATTGGCTATCGCGCGCACGCCGTGCTGGTTTGCGCCGCACGCAGTTGTCCGCCATTGCAGCAATTTGCTTACACGGCTGATAAGTTCGACGAACAAAATGACGCTGCGTATCGCGCATGGTTCGCACGCGAGGATCTAAACAGGTTTCTGCCTAACGAGAAAAAGGTGGAAATCTCCAGCATCTTCAAGTGGTTCAAGCAAGATTTCGAGAAAGCCGGCAGCATGCCGAAAATATTGGGCCGATATGCTCCGGCGCCTGTGCGTGAGTTCGCCACCAGCGGGAATTACGAAATCAAATACCTTCCTTACAATTGGGGGCTTAACGATCAGGGACCGCATGGTCGCAACTACCGCGAAGCACAGTTTCTCTTGGACAAGGCCTTTAAATAAATGGCGTGATTCGAAAAACGTTTCCTTATCTGGGCGCAAATCGATTTCGAGACTCCAAGCGCTGCGGTCTTGCCGAACGAGGTTCCAATAGGCACCGGCGATGGCTTCCGGCTTGAGCAAAGGTTCCTTAGCGGAAGGCTTGTAGGCCTTGCGCACTTTTGGAGTGTCGATCACGCCATCTATGATGACGTGCGCGACATGAATGCCTTTGGGCCAAAGCTCGACGGCGAGCGATTGTGCCAGCCCGCGCACAGCAAACTTTGCACTGCTAAATGCAACTGCGCCGCCGCGTCCGCGCACCGATGAAGTCGCCCCTGTAAAAATCATTGCGCCCGCGCCGCGCTCAAGCATGTCCGACACGGCTTCACGCGCACAGAGAAAAGCGCCGAAAGCTGCGATGCGCCATGATTTCTCGAATTCATCCCGCTTGGTTTTCATCAAGCCTTCGCCGACCGAACCGCTCGCGTGGGCGATTAAAATCTGTACCGGACCGAGCTGCTGACGGACGCTGCGAAATCCGGCTGCGACTTGTTTTGCATCGGAAACGTCTGTAGGAACTGCCAGCACATCCGCTCCCAGTTCGGCGGCGAGTTTGCTAATGAATTCAGGTGAACGCGCGAACATTCCGACGCAACAACCTTCTTTGGCGAGCTTGTGCACGAGCGCTGCTCCCAAACCGGGTCCTACTCCGGCGACAATCGCCACGCGCTTATGTTTTCTGTCGGTCATCCATTTGTGTTCGCATTGACGACGTGATTTAGCCGTGGAGCACGTGCCAATGAGCAAGAGCGATGCGAAGACGCATCGCACTGCAAAAGCACTTCGTGCGAAATCAAGGCAAACGCCTGCATGGTTTTGCGATAGCTTTGGGAGTGCGCACTGCCTGCCCGCCGTGTGCGGGCGTCCGCTCGTCGCTTTCGCGGTCTGTCGCTACGTTACGCGAATCTTTAATCGATCTTACTCCGTCAACTTCTGCGCAGGCTGGACGGCCCGATCCGGGACTTCACCGCTGGGCAACCGCCACTCCCGCTGTTGACGGAACGGCAATGCGAGGAGTTTCCCCAGCGTGAGCTCGTGTTCGTCGCGATATGCAGCCACGCCGATAGTAACGGCGTCCTGCGGCACATCACGGCGCAGCGTGCGATGCAGTTTGTCCCACCAGCAAAAAATTGTGCCCCAATTGGAATTGGTCTCGCGCTGGACAATTGAATGATGAATGCCGTGCATGCGCGGCGTGACGATGATCAGATTCAAAATCCGTTCGAGCTGAATCGGCAGACGCCAGTTGGAATGATGAAAGAGTGTTCCGGCTTCAAAGGTGATGAAGAACACGATCAGCATTATGGGTGCGATCCCGAAGACCAGGACCGCAACCGAAAGAAATCCAACCGAAAAGATCATTTCGCCGAAATGAAATCGCGCAGCAGTGCTTACGTCGAGATCGAGATCGGTGTGATGCACGTTATGGAAACGCCAGAAGAGAGGAATCATGTGATTGGCCCAGTGCCACCACCAGTAGGCGTAATCCATCAGCAGAAACGTCGCCACGAAGCCGATCCAAAACGGGACGGCCAGCCAGTTTAACAAACCAATATGTTTCTCTTGTGCCCACATCGCTATCGCTAGCGGGATTGGCAGCATGGCGAGACGAACGATCGCGAATCCAGGAATCGAGAGCACAAAATTGCGCACCAGGCGATGCAGCACGCTGAAATGCTGGCGGCGCAGAGGGAATCGCCACTGTAGTAAGAGCAGCGCGAGAAGTACACAGGCCAGCAGTGGCCTGCCTACATAATCCATTAAAGGAATTTTCTGCATTAAATCGATATTCTCAATGTGGTCGCAGGCGGCACGCCTGCCGCTACAGTCACGCTCAATCAATCCCTATGGTCTCTTTCTGTAGAGGCAGCCGTGCCGGCTGCATTGGACGGGCTGGCTGCGATTCTATCATTCTCGAAGACGCAGCGGCAATGCCGAGCTGGTGAGACGAAGCGCTTTGCTTACGCCCCGATACGCCGGAATGTGAACGTGGTCTCTGGTTTGATTACTTCGCCGTTCATTTCGAGCAACGGATAGACTAGAAAGTTGATCGGGCCGCTCGCCGGCTCCGGATCAACCACCAGATCACGGCCTTTTGTTAGTTCGAAACGATTGGCCGGATTATGCCCGAAGTAATAATCAGCGAGCTTCGGATTTTTCCAGGCTTCGCTAATATCCACCGGGACCCAGCGTCCATTCGCTAGAAACTCAGCCCAGCAATGGTAGCCGTCGATCGTGCCTTCGTTCTTGTCGGCGGGAATAGTGGCGCCAATGGCGAAACGAGCGGGTATGCCGATGCTTCGCAAGAGAGCAATGAAGTAGGCGTGAAAATCGGTGCAATTGCCGGTGCGCGCGTCGCAGGCGTGCATCGCGTCACCGCGTCCCCAGCCGGTACCTGATTTGTCGTAGCGCATCCGGCCGATCACGTGAGCGTAGAGTGCTTTCGCCCGTTCAAGGTCATCAGTTTTTCCAGCTGCTGCTTTTTGCGCAAGCGTTCTGAACGTCTCATTAACAGGCACGAGCTGCTCTGGGCGCAGGTAACGTGTCGCTTCTGTCGCGTCTGCGGGGTACGCTGCTTTCTCCTTGCGAACGACGCGATATAGCAGCTCGATCGTTTTGCCACTGTCGGCGGGTTGCGGAGAGAGCACACAGATATCGTTGCCATAATCGCGGTCCTGCACCTTGTCCCACTTCATCGGGATGTTCAGCTTTTCCTCGGTCACGGTCTGAAAGGCGTCCGTCTTCGCCAGGGGTAACCAGACGCGGGCATCGCCTTTGATTTCTGGAAGTTTAACTCTATAGACGAACTCGAATTGATCCGTGCCTTTAACGATGCCCGGATTGTCATCAGCGCGCGTCGGAAGCGCGGCCGTCAGTAAAAATGCCGGTAGAACCAGAAGCCGCATGGCCAATTGGGAAACCATTTTTTGAGATTAGCTGGCGGGCGCTTTCTGCCACTTGCCGTTCTCTTCTTTCCAATTATAGAGCGGCTTGCCGTCGATCTTGTGAACGGACGTCTCGGTCACGTTCATTTTGCCGGGCTGGCCGGTCAGAAAGAAATCGATGTCGTAAGTCTTTCCGTCGGCCCCTTTCATGTCCACGCACGCAAAGTATTTCCCGCCGCCGAGATCCTGCAGCCGATCATCGTGTACTTTTATCAGATCGAGAGCCAGATCTTGCCCCTCGTATTGGACGTGAAATTTTGCGTCCGGACTCTTTTTGCTTGTCGCGTCGATATTAGTCTTGATGCCAGTAGAGATATCAGCCGTGCTCACTTGCTTTTCCGCTCCACCTTTCTTCAGACGTTCTGCGCCTTGCTTGGGATGTTGCGCGGTTTTCTTTGGGTGCTCTGGATGCTCTTGGGCACCGGCCGGCGCTGCTGGCGTGAAAAATACTGCAATAGCTGCCGCGATAATAAGTTTTCCGATCATATGAATTTCTCCGTGTTGAGGTTCACCTAATGTATTTGTCCAACAGACGCGTCGAGCAACCATTTTATTCCCGGAAATTTTTTGCCTAGCTATTTGATAAGAGAAAGTCAGACGATGAGCGGAAGCTCAGGCGAGAGCGCTCCAATGCGCATTTCGATCATTGTTCCGGTCTATAATGAAGCGGCGTTGATACGTCTGTTTCTGGCGCATCTACGCGAGCGAGCCCCGGAGGCCGAAATTATTGTGGCCGATGGCGGAAGCACAGACGGCACGGATCAACTCGCGACAGGATTGTGCGATCAGGTTGTTCGCACCGGTGAACGCAGCAGGGCGAGACAAATGAACGTCGGGGCCTGGGCGGCAGGCGGTGACATTTTCTGGTTCCTGCACGCCGACGCCACAGCGCCATTGGGGTGTTTGGATGAAATTCGCCGAATCATGGATGACCCCGCTATGAGTGGCGGTTACTTTCGGATTCGTCTGCCCCGAAGCGCCGTTTATCGTCTAACGGACAGTTTTGCGCATTATGCAGGCTTGTTGCTCCGAATGCGATGCGGCGATCACGGAATGTTTTGCCGGCGAACTGCATTTGTCGATGTTGGCGGATTTCCCGAGGTGCCTCTGATGGAGGACGTGGAATTTTTTCGCCGGCTTCGTCGCTGCGGTCGCGTGGTTTGTAGTGACAAGCGCATTCTGGTAAGCCCTCGCCGATATGAAGCAATCGGACCCGCACGCCTGACTTTTGCGTACGGCTTCATCGCAGCCCTCTATGTTTGCAGCGTGCCATTGTCAGTACTCGCTCGAATCTACAAACGCGCTTGTTGCACTGCGCGCGACGAGACGCGCAATCGCAACGCCTGATCCGTTCCTTAATATAGGGATTGCAAATCAAGAGGAGGAAATCATGAAAATAACAAGTTTGATTGTCGCTTTGCTCACAGCCGGAACGCTGGCCGTGTTTGGGCAGGAAGAAACAGTCCAAGACATCAAGCACGGGGCGAAGAAAGCAGGCGAGAAAATCAAAGAAGGAGTCGAAACCGTTGGCGAGAAAACCAAGCAGGCGGCGGAAACTGTTGGAGAAAAAACAAAGGAGACCGCCGAAACTGTTGGCAGAAAGACCAAGGAAACCGTCGAAACCATAGGTGAAAAAAAGACGCAGGCTACCACGACAGCTCATCACAAATCCACAAAAGCGGTGAGGAAGACGAAGGAACAGACTGGCGAAGAGCGCTCATCAAATCGTGAGCCGAATACGCCGAGCCCAACGGATCGCTAGTGTAGCGGGTGTAGCGCTTCTTTACTTTACATTAGCTGATTGATTCACCTCTCCCTTTTCCAAGGGAGAGGGTAGGGGTGAGGGTTACGGTTTTGATCTCTGTCCGTTTGAGAGCCCCTCACCTCAATCCTCTCCCCTTTGCAGCAAGGGGAGAGGCGACACGGACGCAGGGAATTTTGTCGGAACTATTGTACGAAAAGCGAGTTGTGACGCACTACACCAGAATCGAGCTGCATAGAGATCACCGGCACGAATTGTTAAATATTCTTTCACGTGAACGCGACTAGGAAATCGCAACTTTGTTCGTTTCCGACTTGCTCGGACTGAGTGAGTGAGTCCTATTTGGCGCGATGAACGGTTTGCGCTTGGGAGTTAACATCGACCACGTGGCCACATTGCGGCAGGCGCGTTATGCGACCATGCCGGAATCAAAGAACGCAGAGCCTGACCCGATCCTGGCGGCTTCAATTTGCGAGCGAGCAGGGGCTGCCGGGCTTGTTGCGCATTTGCGCGCAGATCGCCGCCACATTCAAGAAAGGGACGTCGAGCGCTTGCGCCAGAGCATCATGACCAAGCTGAATCTCGAAATGGGCAACACTGAGCAGATCATTGACATCGCCTTGCGCATCGTGCCGGACGAGGTCTGCCTCGTCCCGGAAAAGCGTGAAGAAATTACCACCGAAGGCGGACTTGATGTCATCGCTCAACGAAAGGAACTGGAACCGACCATCAAACGCCTGCAACTTGCGGGCATTCGGGTTAGCCTTTTTATCGATCCGACGTTGGAGCAGGTGGATGTCGCGACCGAGCTCGGCGTGGAAATGGTGGAGCTGCATACCGGAAAACTAGCCAACGCATTTACAGAAAAGATCCAAAAAGAAGAACTGGAGCAACTGCGAGCGGCTGCGCAGGCAGCGTCGGAATCACATCTGCAGGTCAATGCTGGCCACGGGATCAATTACAGGAACATTAAACTCATCCACGAGATTCCGTCCCTGAGCGAACTCAACATTGGTCACGCTATCATTTCGCGCGCGATGTGGGTCGGACTGGAAACTGCCGTAAAAGAAATGCTCGCCGCGATGAAGAATTATTCCGGATGAATGTGCCAATGCGCTTGTCATCCCGAGCCGCACAGACAGCGAGGGACCTCACATCCATGAATTACGTCACGCTTGTTCGGTGTGATTTGCCAGCACATGCGCGATCCCTCACTTCGCTCGGGATGACGCTGCTAACGCGAATTGGCGATGTTAACCAATGGCCCCGAATCCTACTCGCTTTGCAGCCGCGCGATCACAATTCCAGATGAGCGTTCTCGGCGTCGGAGTCGATCTTGTCGAGTGCGGACGCATTCAGCGTTCAATTGATCGATTCGGAGATCGTTTTCTGCACCGGGTGTTTACGGATGGTGAGATTGAATATTCGATGTCGATGAAATTCCCGGCCCGCCATCTGGCTGCGCGCTTCGCGGCAAAGGAAGCTGTTTCCAAGGCATTTGGCACTGGCATCGGCAAAGCGATGGGTTGGCGCAACATCGACATTAGGAAAAAAGAGAGCGGCGAGCCGTTTCTGGTTTTTTCGGGACCCGCCGAAGAGCTGGCGGCAAAGCGAGGCGTCACGTCCGCGCTAATCACGCTTAGCCACACCGAACATCACGCGATGGCGTCTGTTGTCCTTGAAGGTGCAACCTCTCAGCCGGGATAATCTGGCCACCTCCGTTCCCTTGTTGAGTCCTTTCGTAAATCAGGCTTGTTTTCTCGCTTCGCGGCTGCAGCGACGACCTTCCATCCGCATCGCGTTTGTCATCATCGCTCTCGTAGGCGCGGCTGCCGTCGTGATTGGCGATTTCGTGCACCGCGCCGCGGCGCGCAGGTTGCGCGAGGCGATCCTTGCAGAGCTTCAGCCGGTCGCCTTGAAAAATTGTACGTTGAAGCGCTTCGGCAGCGCCAATGACGGCGGATACCTGATGTGCGAGAATCTGATTGAGCCGCTCGATGCAGCGTACTCGTACGGCGTTGGCAGCAACGATGACTGGGGATGCGAGGTGTCGCACCGGTATCATGTCCCGGTGCATCAGTATGACTGTTTTGATCCCGCGCAGCCAACCTGCAAAGGCGGCACGTTCGATTTTCACAACGAATGCCTCGGCGATCGGACCGGCTACCGAGGGTCGCGTTTCTTCGATACGTTGGAAAACCAGATCAGGAGGAATGCCGACACCGGCCGGCGCGTGATCATCAAGATGGATATTGAGGGTGGGGAATGGGATTCGCTCCTCGCAGCCCCCGACGAGTTGCTGGCGTCGATTCCGCAGATCACGATGGAGATGCACGGGTTCAACGATTCGAAGATTGTCAAGGTGCTCCGGAAGCTGAAGCGGAATTTCTATCTCGTGAACCTCCACTTCAACAACTGGTCGTGCACGCCAAAGGCCGCGCCGCTGCCCGCGTGGGCGTACCAGGTGCACTGGGTGAACAAGCGCATCGGTGTGCCCGATCCTGCGGCGCCCTTTCCGGCGCCGATGAGTCCGCTGAACGCGCCCGACTCGCCGACATGGCCCGATTGTCAGTTGCCCTCACCTAGAGGGACCTCAAACTGAGACACGAATTTGAAACTCGCTCCTTTCCCGAGTCGCTCGCCGCGTGCCCTCGCGGCTTTGCCTTCTATCTCGACGCTCCCATCGGCTCGGTTCACGAACTCACACGAATTTGGATGCGAATTTCCAGGTCCTGAGCAGGTAGGGCGCGTCACAGCTTGCCCTGAGCGGAGTCGAATGGGTGCGCGCCGTTCGTGAATCGCGCGACTGAATAGGACTGCCCGCCCTACCTGACTTAATCTGTTATCCCGCCGCAGCGGGGTGTAAACAGCATTGAAAATCGGCGCGCTTTCCGGCAATAAGGGCAGCCATGGAATCTTTTCGACGGATCATGGATATTATCGGCACCAGTGTCGATGGCGTTGGCGTATGTATCGTTGCCGGAGGAGCAATCGTCGCTACTGCACGCCTCATCGTTCATCGTATGCAGCGCACGGGTAATTACTACTCGTTTTACCGCCAAGATATAGGACGGGCGATTTTGCTCGGTCTCGAATTTCTTATCGCCGGCGACATCATTCGGACGGTGGTTGTCGCGCCGACTATGCAAAACGTTGCCGTCCTGGGACTGATCGTTCTGATCCGCACGTTTCTGAGTTTGTCGCTCCAACTGGAAATCGAAGGAAGACTACCTTGGCGCCGCGACGTGCCGCCCCAAGCAATGGATCAATAAACGATTAATTCATTACATGCGATGGCGCGGCGGGGGAGTGGCTCCCAATGCGCCGACAATGAGCACGATAAGCGTTCCGATGCAGAGTTCGGCAATCACGTTGCTCATTAATTTGCGAAGAGCGTCGGGTTGCTTCGCATTCTGTTCATTCGCGAGAGGAAGCTGTGACTTGAAGCGCAGAAGATTGCACGCGCCCAAAGCCACCATCATGAAAAATAGGAACACTTTCAGCATAAGCAGGCGTCCGTATGCGCTGGTGACGAGTGCGCGCAAGCTGCCAACGAGAAAATAACTGTTCATTAAGCCGGTTGCCGCCAGCGCGCCCACGACAAGCACGCTTACAACGGAGAACCTGCGAGCCATTGCGCCGGCAATGAGAAATACAGACGGCTCATTTGATTTCGACACTTGAACTAGGAGCAATGTCAGCGGCAAGAGACCTCCGGGCCAAAGGCCGGCGGCAATAAGATGTGCAGCATCGGCGGTGAGATGGATCGGGCGCTCAGCTCCAATCGTCGCTCCCGCGTGTCCGGCCCACGTAATGGACGCAAGAAGCGTTGTTGCAACGATCGCCCCAGCATACTGCCAAGCGCGTGAACTCCACAGAAAGGTCCGGCAGTTCCGTCGTGCAAATAAGTTCGCGATTGTAAACAGGAGCATTAGACTGAGGCGCCATGTCCAGAGCCGTCCGAACTGTGTCTGAGTGATCGCAATGTCGATAGAATCGATGCTTGGCATCTCCCACAAACTGCTGCCGGTCATTCGTGCGAGGACGATCCAAAACCACACAATACCGGAAGCGATTGCGGCAAAACCACTCCACACCGCCAGCAATCGAAACTGCTCGCGCAGCACTTCCATGTGCGGCGAAGCACTTCGGTCAGTCTCCCTCAACGCAGGTCTTGCGACGAGTATTTCAAATGCGAACAACGACAGGAGAATCATGCACGCGCCGATGTGCACAGCGCGCGTGATAATTAGCAGCATGTTCCAGCCCTTTGTGCGTTAGCGCTCCGCTTTACGGGAGAATCTCAAACGTGAAATCGCCGTTGGTCCGATGCGTATCTACTGATACAACGCGCCAGACCACCTTGTAGCCTCCCGGTCCGAGCCGCGGCAATGAGACCTCCAGGAGCGACCGGTTACCAGAATCCAGGTGCGTGTCTTTTTTGTCGACCTGTTTTCCGGTCGCATCGAAGACTTGGATACTGCTAAACCGAGGTTCGATTGCTTCTGTGAACCAAATCCGCACGGCCGCTGGCACAGAATGCACTTTGCTTCCGACCGGCGGATCGGAGCGTTCCAAAAATGCATGCGCGCTCAGTCGCGCGGGCAGCAGAATTAGTAAAAGGCAGAAGCAAAGGATGCGACAAAGCGACTTCATTTGTTTCCTCCAAATAACGGACGGCCGATGGTGTGTGGAAAAAGGTCATCCAGAAAGAAATGCAGTTGTGCTATTACGCCGACCTTATTTCCTGTGTGTTCGTTGATTGGAACCACCGCCTCCATCCCAACTTGGAAATATTTTCCCGCCCAGATGACGCCCGGATTAATCGTGCCGGTGGTTTGGCCGCGTGCGCCGCGGTTCAGCGGAGTTTCCAGTGCGAACTCCACCAGTGGAATCAATCGATCGATCGGCGCCGGCAAATGCATGTCCTGCACCTGCGACTGGAGATAAATCACGCTGTACTCCAACGCAAAACCCAACTGTAGCACGTCAGGATTGTGCTCGACCTCAACGTCGCTTTCGCCGGTCCGCGGATTCACCGTGATGGTGCGCGTGCTCGCGCTCGTTGGAATCGTGATACCGGCCGATCCTGTGAGGGCGAGCGGCTTCAAGAACCGCAACGCCTCGGGCAAATCGCCGAAGCCTTTGCCGAAAAAAATCCCCGGCGCCCATGTGCTAAACAAATCCGCTCCAATCGAACTCGAGCCGGTGCCGCCAATTTCGACACCAAGCCCGACGGAGACAATCGCTTCATGGGCGTCGTTCTTCAGGAGCTGATATTTGCCGCCCAATTCGAGATTGCCGAAGCCATTTGTCGTCTGTCCTTCGTGTGGATTCACCACAGTCAAAGTCTCTCCGATTTCAATGCCGAACTGCGGCGTAACGCGCTTGGCGATATCCACCGAAATATCGGTCTCGCGCGTGCCGCCATTATCCGGCGTTCTGATAGTGCTGACAGTTGGAAGCGAAAGTTCGTCGGAGACAAACGGATCGTCCGTCGAAAGCGTCGCCGGGAAAAATCGCGCCCCAGCGAATCCATGGCCGAACACGCGGCTCGTTGGGCTCAGCGCGCACAACACGCAAACAAACCAAAAAAGTAACTGCAAACGTTTCATGAACATTCCTCCAGTGTGATGGGAAAGCGCCCGCTACAAGGCGTGACGGTTCCCTGGTTGCGAAAGGGAAAGCTGCGGGCCGTGCACGCACGGCGTAGCCGACTCAAGCGCGAACTAAGAAAAGAGGCGAGCGCGGTGGAGGAACGGGTGGCGAATGTCCCAGTTCAAACGAGAAACAATCACGTGTTGCGTATTCGAAAGGAACGAACGGACGCTGAATTCGAGTTGCAAGAGGTGCACAGATCATGTCGATCTTCGGTGCTAATGACTGCAAATCCTGTTTCTTCTCCGAATTTTTTCCTTTGCTGACCATGTGACAAAGCGAGCACGGATGTGCGCCGTCAAACGTCTGAGCGATCGCCCGGCACAAGGGCGCGCGCTTGGAGTAATCAATCACCATCGTTGTCCAGGCGAGCGATTGCAACGCGATCCAATGCAGACCAATCGACAAACAAAGTGCGCTGATTGTGGCGATCCGACCAGCGCAGCGAAACATGATTGCGAGGCTAATCACCGCCCTGTTTGATGTCAATCAACGCTCTAACGGTGTATGCTGCCTCGTTTCATCGCAGGCAGAGCAGGGTTCTCCGGAAATGGCGGCGCGGGCTTCTTTGATAATGAACGGGATCAGCGCCAGCGCAGCGACACTATCAAGCCACCACCAGCCCAGAATTCGCGTGGCCGCGAGTCCGACGATCAAAACGATCGAGAGATAACCGCAGACAATCGATTCGACGGCGTCTGCGCGCAGCGCACGCGAGTCCAGTCGCGTGGCAACTTTCAATTTGTAAGCCGCAAGAATGGGCATCACGATCTTGGCAACGACACCAATCAGAATGCCCCAGACACTTTCATGGGTGTCAGTAATTCGTTTGACGACAAGAATTCCGTAACCGGAATTGAAGAGCACATACACAACGAGCGCATAAAGCGAATATCCAACCCATCGCGCCGCGCGTTGCTCGACGGCCTCGACATGTTCGGACGTGGTAGCGCCACTTACCTCTACTCGGAGCCGCCACAGTAACACTCCTCCACTGAAGAGCTCGATCAGACTGTCGATGCCAAACGCTTCCAACAACAGGCTTTTGGAAGCCCAACCGAGGAGCAAAGCCGCTGCTCCTTCAATCGTCATCCAGGCGAGCGTGATGTACGTCAACAAGAGCGCGCGTTGGAGATCCCTTGCGCGGCTTTCAAGACCTAGATTTTTCGATGCGACTCCTGTCCGCATAAAGCCTTCCCATTTTCCAATTGGATAGCTCGGCTTGCACTCACTTCATGTCGCAACAGCACTGGTCGTAAGTTTTCTTGGTCAGCTTGCAATAGAACTTGCCGCTCTTCATCTCACAACAGCATTTGTCCATTGTCTTGCCCGCGATGCGGCAAGTCGTCTTCTGTCCGGCGCCAAATGCGGCAGATGCGAGGACCGCAAGAGCGAGACCAACTCTCAATATCGCTTTGTTCATGTGATCACCTCCTTTAAATCGTAAAATTTGAATTCAAATCTGTATCCATTCATTTAAGTCTGGCGGGAATCAACGCTGGTGGAATCAAAGGCGCTTCTTCTTCGGTCTGATCCGGCAGTTCGCGTCGCCGCCAGATGACATAGATCACGGGGTAAATGAGCAACTCGAGGACCGCGGAAGTGACAACGCCGCCGATCATCGGCGCAGCGATGCGTTTCATCACATCCGCGCCTGCTTGCATGGCGGGCGACCACATGATCGGCAGCAAGCCGAAAAGGATGGCACACACGGTCATGATCTTCGGCCGCACCCGACCAACTGCGCCTTCGAGGACTGCGTCGTGCAGATCTCGCATCGACTTCATCCGGCCCTGTGCTTTGAAGTGGTCCCACGCGTGGTCGAGGTAGAGCAGCATGACGACGCCGGTTTCGGCATCAAGACCCGCGAGCGCGATGAGTCCGACCCAGACGGCTACGCTCATGTTGTAACCGAGCAGCCAAAGAAGCCAGAACGCGCCGACTAATGAAAAGGGAACGGCCAGCAGGACAATCGCCGTTTTTGTGACAGAACGCGTACTGATATAGAGCAGAACGAAAATGATCAGAAGCGTAAATGGGATTACTACCTTGAGCCGCTGCTTAGCCGCTTCGAGATATTGAAACTGTCCCGCCCATTCGGTGTAGTAACCGGCCGGATACTGAAGGTGCTGACTGAGATGCTGCGAAGCCTTGCGCACATAACCGTCAATGTTGCTCGTAGTCACGTCGACAAAAACAAAGCCGACGAGCTTGCCGTTTTCACTCCGCACCGAGGGCGGTCCAGTTTTGTACTTGATGTCGGCCAATAACGAGATCGGGACTTGCGCGCCGGTAGGTGTTGGCACGAGCACGCGTCTGAGCGCGTCGATGTCCTGGCGAAAATCGCGTGCGTAGCGCGTGTTGACGGGATATCGCTCGCGGCCTTCGACTGTCGTGGTGATGTTTTTGCCGCCGATCGCTGATTCGACGATGTCGTTTACATCGCCAACCTTCAGTCCGTAACGCGCCGCCGCTTCACGGTTAACAGTAAAGTCGAGGAAATATCCGCCGACGGTTCGCTCTGCGAATGCGCTGCGCGTGTTCGGAACATCGGCGAGTCCTTTCTCGATCTGCACCGCGAGCTTCTGAATACCACCAAGATCCGGCCCGAAGACTTTTATTCCAAGAACGCTGCGGAAACCGGTGGTCAGCATTTCGGTGCGCGTTTGGATCGGCATCCATAAGATGTTGGCCATGCCCGGCGTTTTGATGTTGGCATTAACTTCCGCGAGCAGCTTGTCCCACGTCATTCCCTTGCGCCATTCGTTAGCGGGCTTGAGCGCGACGATCGTCTCGAACATCGAGAGCGGCGCGGGATCGGTAGGCGTTTCGGCTTGCCCAGCCTTTCCGAAAACAGTCATGGCTTCCGGAAGTTTTTTCAGTTGTCGATCTTGTATCTGCAGAATCTTCGTGGCTTCCGTAATCGACATTCCTGGTACCGCCGTCGGCATGTAGAGCAAGGTCCCCTCGTTAAGTGGCGGCATGAATTCGCTGCCCAGTCTGGCAAACGGAAAAATTGTAAGCGCGAGAATGACGACCGCGCATGCCAGCGTAAACCAGCGATAGCGGAGCACGAAGTTGACGAAAGGTTGATAAGCCCAAATCAAACAGCGGTTCACCGGGTTCCGATCCTCCGGCGTAATCTTGCCGCGAATGAGTAGCGTCATCAGCACCGGCACGAGCGTGACGCCAAGAAAGGAGGCGAAGAACATCGAGAAGGTCTTTGTGAATGCGAGCGGCTTAAAGAGACGGCCTTCCTGCGCGGTGAGCGAGAACACCGGAATGAAACTCACCGTGATGACGAGCAATGCGAAGAAGAGCGAGCGGCCGACGCTTTTCGCCGCGCAGACAATCACGCCAAAACGCTCGCGACTGTTCGGTTCGCGCTTGTGTTCTTCGCGAAAATGCTCGAGCGCTTTGTGCGCGTTCTCGATCATGATGATCGCTGAATCGACCATCGCGCCGATCGCGATGGCAATGCCCCCGAGCGACATGATGTTGCTCGTCAGACCCATCCACCACATCGGGAGGAAGGACAGAATGATCGCGATGGGCAGCGTGATGATCGCGACGAGCGAGGAGCGGACGTGCCAGAGAAAAATGATGCAGACGAGCGCGACGACGATGCTCTCCTCGATCAGCTTTTCGCGAAGTGTGCTGATCGCGCGTTTGATCAAATCGCTACGGTCATAAGTGGGCACGATCCGCACGCCAGCAGGGAGCGATGGTTGGATCTCTTCGATTTTCTTCTTGATTCCATCGATCACGTTGAGCGCGTTCTCGCCGTAACGCATCACGACGATGCCGCCGACTGTTTCGCCTTTCCCATCCAGCTCAGCGACACCGCGCCGAATGTCACCGCCGAGGTGAACGCTCGCGACGTTCTTGATGTAAACCGGCGTACCGTTCTCCACCTTGAGGACGATGTTCTCAATGTCCTCAATTTTTTTGATATATCCGCGGCCGCGGATGAAATACTCAGTCGTCGCGACTTCCAGCGTACGCCCGCCCACATCCGCGTTGCTGTTCTTTATCGCGCTGACGACCTCGCTCAGCGGAATGTTATAGGCGACGAGCGCGTTCGGATCGAGATCCACCTGGTATTGCTTTACGAAGCCGCCTAGCGGCGCGACTTCTGCAACGCCTTTCACCGAGGCGAGTGCGTAGCGAAGATTCCAATCCTGAATCGAACGCAGCTCCGCGAGATCATGCTTGCCGCTGTCGTCAACCAGCGCGTATTCGTAGACCCAGCCAACGCCGGTCGCGTCAGGGCCGATGACCGGATTGACTCCTTCCGGCAAAGAGCCGCGAACGGAATTCAAATATTCAATCACGCGCGACCGCGCCCAGTAGATGTCAGTGCCGTCCTGAAAAATGACGTAAACGAACGATTTGCCGAACATCGATTCGCCGCGAACGAACTTCACCTTCGGCGCAGCGATAAAGACGGTAGATATCGGATAGGTGATTTGATCTTCGATCAGGTCCGGCGACCGGCCTTCCCAATCGGTGTAGACGATTACCTGGACGTCGCTGAGGTCTGGAATCGCATCGAGCGGCGTGTGGACGAGACCGTAGATACCGGCAGCGATCGCGAAGATCGTGAAGATAAAAACGAGAAACTTATTCCGCGCGCTTGCTTCAATAACGCGCTGGATGAACGTCTCTCGCTTCGCAACCGGCTGATCTGCGGTTGAACTTTCGAAGCTCATTGTTTCGCGGTGGGTGAGGCAGTGTTGTCTGCTTCGAAGTCGTTGAGCGCGCCCTGGACTTTCGATTCCGCGTCGATCAGGAAATTCGCGCTCGCGACGACGCGCTCGTTTTCCTGCAAACCACTTTGCACTTCATAGCTGTCGCCGTACTTCGGCCCGAGTTGCACGACTCGCGGCTCCAGTTTGCCTCCGGCTTTATCGACGAAAACAATGTTGCGACTGCCTGTCGGCATCACTGCGCTAGCCGGGATCGTTAAGCCTTCGCCCATCTGCATCCCGAGCTCCGCGTTCACGTACATTCCGGGACGCAGCTTGAAGTCCGGATTTGGAATATCGATTCGAACGCGTGCAGTGCGCTTTGCCGGATCGAGAAACGGATTGATTACGCTGATCGTGCCCTTGAATTTTTCGCTCGGATAAGATGCCGTTGTGATGGTGAACTCCTGGCCTGCTTGCAACATGGACAACTCGTTCTCGTAAAACTCCGCCCAGACCCAGACCATGCTGAGATCGGCAACTTCCACGAGCATGTCGCCCACCTTGACATTCTTGCCTTGCTCGACAGGCACCGATTGGACGACGCCGCGAAAGGGAGAGAGCAACGTGAGGGTGTCGAATGGTTTCCGTGTTTTTTCCAGCTCGGCGATCTGTTCGTCAGTAACGTTCCAAAGTTGCAGCCGACGCTTTGCTGCCTGGATCAGGCGCTGCGGTGTTTCGCGAGCGTCCTTTGATCTCGCTTGATCGCGCATGCGCAACAGTTCGACGAACTCCCGTTCGCTGCTGAACAAGTCAGGGCTGTAAATGGACAACAGCGGCGCATCCTTTTCGACGAGCTCGCCCGGCGCAGTGACAGTCAGCTTTTGAACGTAACCATCGACACGCGACACAAATTGCCAGTTGCGCGCTTTGTCGGGAACAATCATGCCGACTGCACGGATGGTGTGAGCCAGCGGTTTGCGCTCGACCTTGGCGTACGTGACACCGAATTGCTGTTGCCGCTCGACCGGGACAACGAACTCGTGGGTCTGCGCTCCTTGCGGCGCGTTCCCGCGTGGCACTCCGTGGGTTCCATGGGCATGTCCGCCATGCATTCCGGCCATGCCTTGCATCCCGGGCATATCTTTCATCTCGCCGCCACCTTCCGGTGACGAAGCTTGCGGCTGCGCTTCGCTGGCGCCTTTCTTCATGACCGGCACGAGATCCATCGAGCAGATGGGGCATTTGCCAGGCTCGTTCGCATGCACCGACGGGTGCATCGTACAGGTGTAATAATCGACGTTCGTAGGTTTTCCAGTGGCGCTTTTCTTCGAGCACGAGGTGGCGCCAAAAAGAAGCGCAACCAGCGCCATCAATAGTGCGGTTTTGTGTAGAACCAATTTCACGGTCATTTGCTTTCTTTCGTTACCGTTGGCGAGGGCGAGTAAATGTTTGCGCCGATGACTGCCTCCAACTCTGCGACTGCCGTTTGGTAATGTGCCAGGTGCTCTCTCCCCATCGCTTCGATGTCGCGGAGATTGCGTTGCGCGCTGATCCAATCGAGAAACGTCGCTTTTCCCGACTCATAGCTCAGACGCGTCGCCTCAAACGCCTGTTGCCCCTGTGGCACGAGCTTGTCGCGGAACAGTTCGACGTGATGATGAAACGTCTCGATCTTTGTTAACTGATCGCGCAAGAGCCGCAGCGCTTCCTTTTGTTCGCGATCCAAGCCCTGCTCGGCAGCTGCAAGATTCGCGCGTGCCTCCCGGACCCCCGCTGAGTATTTGCTGGGATTGACCCATGGGATGGTGAACGACACGCCGGCGTCGAGTTCGCTTACCGCTTCCGCGGCGTCATTGTAGCGCTGGCCTTTCACCATCACTGCGGGGTCGGGAATCCACGCGCGCTGAGCGAGCTGAAGTTTTGACTTCTCAGCGTCGATCTTCGCCCGCGCCATCTGCACTTCGGGGCGCTGCGCGAGAGTGATCGCGTGCAACCTGCTTACCGACAAATGCGCGTGATCAACAGTTGCCGTGCTTGGCACGCTTAGTGGCGCAAACGCGTCACGATTCATCAGCGTGTTCAATTGGGATTGCGCATCAGACAAACTGCGCTCCAAATCCGTCCGCGCTTCCAGGAGCTTGCTATAATCGGTCTCGGCTACGAGCACATTCGCCGCGCTCTCCAAACCCGTTTCGTATCGGGAGCGGCTGATATCGGCGATCTGCTTAAGCGAAGTGGCATTTTTGCCGTTGATCTCAAGCTGGTCATAAGCATTCGCCAGCTGGAAGTAGGTGGCACGCGCCTTGGCAATCACATCGAGCTGAATGCGCCGCGCTTCTTGAAATGCAGAGAACGCCTCGGCCCCGGCAGCCCGTCCCCGCACGAGATTTTTGCCCGTGATTGGGATCAATTGCTCAAGCGCGAGCGACTGATCCATGAACGCATTCGGCGGTACATCGACATAGCGGCGCACGCGCGATTCACCGGCAACGCGCGGATCATCCCACGCGTACGCTTGCCGCACGCGCTGAATTGCCGCACGCCAGTGGTGCTCCGATTCTTTAATCGCTGGATTATTCTCCAGCACAAGCCGCGTAACGTCGGCTAACGAGAGCCGCGGCGAAGCAGAACCGTATTCTCCGCCATCAGCGGCGGTCTGACTTCGAAGTAATAAAAATATAGCTGATAAAATTAAGAAAGTTTTCGTTTTCATTGATCCAGGATTGCGGTTGAAGACCAGGCGTGCCAGCGAATGGGCACACTCCGGGCGTCAGCGTCCGTGGATCAAATGAGTCGAATGCAGATCAACGCGAGTGTCGGCGGCGAATGCGCGCCAGACGCGGCATTGGACTGTAGGAGTACTTGAACGCCGGATTCCGACCTTGGCAAAACAATCGCAGCTACCGCGATTGGTGTCGCGCTTGGTTTGCAGTTGGAGTCGGTTTTCCCGAGCGGCTGCGATGACCTTGATTTATGCTCGTTTGAAGTCGCGCAACACGTCTTGTTAGCGCAGCACGCCGGGTTACAAACTTTTTGCTCCGGCGCGCTGGAGAGGATGCACGATCGCGCGTTGAGAGCTACCGGACCCGTGAAGAGCGCGGCCGCTGTTGCGATCGAAATTATGATCCTGCTCAACATTGATCTGCGTATAGCACAAGTTAGACCGCGCGTCGAGAAAAGCGTTCATCGGCATCCTACCCTTGGCGATGCTCATCCTCTGCCAGCGCGCTGCACCGTGCGCCATCGGCAGCGCATCAGGTGACAAGCTGGATTTTCCGCTGGGACAGCGGACTCTACAGCATCCGAAAACGGGCGCGAGCTTTCAAACTTGCGACCAGTATATTAGTTGTAATTATGAGGAGCAGCGAGTGAAGAGGAGAGAATTATGAAGACTGAAAATTTGGAATCTGTAGCGAGAAAACTGGTCGCGCCGGGTAAGGGAATTCTGGCAGCTGATGAAAGTTCGGGCACAATCGAGAAACGATTGAAAAGCATCAATGTCCCTTCGACGGAGGAGAACCGCCGCGCGTATCGGGAAGTGTTGTTTACCACCAAGGGAGCCGGAGAATTCATCAGCGGCGTGATTCTCTTTGATGAAACAATTCGGCAGAAGACTCGCGACGGTCGGACTTTTGTCGAAGCGCTGGAAGGGCAGGGGATCATTCCCGGTATCAAGGTGGACAAAGGCGCCAAGGCGATGGCGAATTTTCCAGGCGAGAAGATTACCGAAGGCTTGGACGAATTGCGCGAGCGACTCGCGGAATATCGGCAACTGGGCGCGCGCTTTGCGAAATGGCGCGCGGTGATCGCCATTGGCGACAAGATTCCAACGCGCACATGCATTGCGGGTAACGCGGAGGCGCTGGCGCGCTATGCGGCGCTTTGTCAGGATGAGGACATCGTGCCGATTGTCGAACCGGAGGTGCTCATGGATGGTACGCACACAATTGAACGGCACTTCGAAGTCACAGAGCAAACGTTGGAAACCGTTTTTCACGCTCTGTATGAGCACCGCGTCGTACTGGAAGGAATGCTGCTGAAACCGAACATGGTGCTCTCGGGAAAAGAATGTCCGCAGCAGGCTTCAGTGCAGGAGGTTGCCGAAGCTACTGTGCGCTGCATGAAACACGTTGTGCCCGCAGCTGTTCCGGGACTCGTGTTTCTCTCGGGCGGGCAAAGTGATCAGCAAGCCACCGAACATCTCAACGCGATGAATCAGCTTCCTGATCTCCCTTGGCAATTGAGCTTCTCCTACGGCCGGGCACTGCAAGCTCCTGTGCTCAAAGCTTGGAAAGGTGACGCGGCGAATGTGAGCGCTGCGCAACAGGCATTCCATCACCGCGCGATGTGCAACAGCAAAGCGCGTTTCGGCAAATACACCGAAGAGATGGAAGCGGCTAAGGCGGCGTAGCGATCTGGGCAGCACAGGCTGCTAGCCTGTAGGTCTCGGCAGCTTGCCGAGACCGGGTAATTTCAGTGTAATTTCGGAATCCGGTGACGAAGATGTTGCCGGCAGGGTTGCCGGCAACTACAGGCTGGCAGCCTGTGCTCCCCAGAATCAATCGCGTTGAACTCTTTGAGTTTCACAATTCGACATCCCGATTTCGGCATTCTATAAACGTCGCGCACGACTTTTGGGGAGATTCGGCTACAAAATGGACATTGTCACCGCTCTTGGCCATGCGCTGTGGATGGCGTTTGCCATGTTCTGGGAAATTTTGTGGCCGCTCATTCTCGGCTTCGGTTTGTCGGCCGTTGTGCAGGCAGTCGTTTCTAAAAGCGAAATGACTAAAGTGTTGCCCGATGATTCTTCAAAAAGCCTTGCGATTGCGTGCGCCCTCGGCGCGGCGTCGTCCTCTTGTTCGTACGCGGCTGTTGCGCTGGCACGCTCAATTTTTCGCAAAGGCGCGAACTTCACCGCAGCGATGGCGTTCCAGCTTGCATCCACGAACTTGGTCGCTGAGCTGACCATTATCATCATCGTTCTGATGGGCTGGCAGTTTGCTGCTGCTGAATTCTTCGGCGGCCTTTTGATGGTCATGCTGATGGCGGTGCTATTCAGAATGTTTCTGTCACAAGGACTCGCTGCCGAAGCGCGCGCACAAGCGGAGAGGGGACTCAAAGGCAAAATGGAAGGTCACGCCGAAATGGATATGAGCGTGACGGAAGGCTCGCTCCGGCAGCGAATCACGTCGAACGAGGGCTTCACCGCCACGAGCCATTACTTTGTTATGGATTTAGCGGCAGTGTGGAAGGATATCGCCGCAGGTTTGCTTATCGCAGGCGCATTGGCTGCCTGGGTGCCGCCAGATTTTTGGCAGAAATTCTTTCTGGTCACGCATCCAGTCGCCGCAAAGATTTGGGGACCAATCATCGGGCCAATCGTCGCTGTCTTTTCATTCGTTTGTTCGGTAGGCAACGTTCCCCTGGCGGCAGTGCTTTGGAACGGCGGCATTAGCTTTGGCGGCGTCATCGCATTCGTCTACGCCGACCTGATCGTCCTCCCGATCATCGATATCTACCGCAAGTATTACGGCTGGAAAGTCGCCGGAGTTATTGTGACTGTTTTTTATATTGCGATGGTTTCTGCCGCGCTGGTAATCGAATTGCTTTTTGAGCGGCTGGGACTAATCCCTTCTCAACGCAGCGCTCAGATCGCCGAAATGTCTATCAGCTTCAATTACACGGCTGTGCTGAACATCATTTTCCTGGCCATCGCTGCGCTTCTTCTCGTCCGGTTTTTCAGAACCGGCGGGCCGAAGATGCTTGCCCACATGGAGTAAGAGCCATCATATAAAGTAAGCGGCGTCACCGCGAATCAATTCCGGTGATCGTTGTAGGGCGTTTCTGTGAAACGCCTTGGGTTGGCATTCGCCGCGGCGAATGCCCTACAAAATTCTTGATCCGCTCGGGATGAGGTTTATGAAACGGCGGAACCTATGATCACACGACTTGCTATCGCTATATCCGTTTCCTTGCTGCTCGCATCGGCTATCGCAGTATTCGCCAGCGAACATCCTGGCCCGCCACAGCAACCGCAGCTCCAACAATTGCCACAAACAACTACGAGCGCCGCGCGAACCGCCACCCAGACCATGGCAGTGAGCAAGACCGATATTTCTGGCGGACTTAAGAAATACATCGACACCTCTGCCGGAAAATCGCCCGACAAAAAGTTTCATGTCCGGAATCGAGGCAGAGATCTCGCGCTCGATTTGATCAAGATCCATGATGATCGCCTCTCCAGTCTCGGTGGGGACAAGTACTTCGCCTGCGTCGATATGAAAGGTATCGATGGCAAAACCTATGACATTGATTTCCTCATGGCCCTCCGGCCGAAACAATTGAGCGTCACACAAACTTCCGTCCACAAGATCAACGGCAAGCCGCTCTACAACTGGAAGGAAGAAAACGGCGTTTGGAAAAGAGTGCCCGTTTCGTAGAGGGACCGAACGGAAGATAGCCATCTTGGCTGTCTCGGAAGACAGGCTTCCCAGCCTGTCGGTTGCTGGATCCTACAGGCAAGATGCCGTCTGCCATGACAGGCTGGAAGCCTATCTTCCGCGCAACAATCAAGCGAGGCGCTTGCTCTACAGCGGTTCGTTGGGCAGTGTGTCCGCACAAATGCCTAAGACGTTTTTCATCACGACGGCAATCGATTACACAAACTCGCCGCCACACATCGGGCACGCTTACGAAAAGGTGTTGGCCGATGTAATCGCGCGTTATCACCGGCTCAAAGGCGAAGAGGTTTTCTTCCTGACAGGCGTCGATCAACACGGCCAGAAGGTCCAGCAATCTGCAGCGAAAGCTGGTATCCCTCCGGCTGAATTCGTCAAAGTGATCACGCAAAAATTTGTCGATCTCTGGAAGAAACTTCACGTGCAATACGACGGGTGGGCGGAGACAACGAGCGACCGCCACAAGAAAGTTGTTCAAGGAATTTTGCAGCGGCTCTTCGATGCGGGCCAAATCTACAAAGACAAACAGGCTGGTTATTACTCCGTCCGCCAGGAACAATTCCTTACAGACAAGGAGCGTGGCGCCGACGGTCAATTCGGAGCAGAATGGGGCGAGGTCGAATTTCGCGAGGAAGAAAATTACTACTTCCGACTATCACGACACAAAGAGTGGTTGCTCTCATATCTCGACGATCGAAAAGACGCAGTCATTCCCGATTTTCGCCAGACGGAATTACGTAATGCAGTTGCGCGACTGAGCGGCGATCTGTGCATTTCGCGACCGAAATCGCGACTCAATTGGGGAATTGAGCTTCCATTCGACAAAGAGTTCGTCACCTATGTCTGGTTCGACGCGCTGACGAACTACATCAGCTTCGCCGGTTACGATCCGAGCCTCTCAGCTTTCAACTCTCAACCCTCAACTTTCCGAGATAAGTGGCCTGCGCTGCAAATCATCGGGAAGGACATCCTCGTCCCCGCGCACGGAATTTACTGGCTGGTCATGCTGCACGCGATCGGTTTCACAGATGATCAAATGCCGCAGTTGCTGGTGCATGGCTGGTGGAATCTCGGCGGCGCAAAGATGAGCAAGAGCGCAGGGAACGTCATCGATCCGTTCGTACTCGCCGATAAATATGGCGCCGAAGCGCTTCGGTATTATTTGATGAGCGACATCGCATTGGGTAAAGACGCCGACTTTTCTGAAGAACGCCTCGTTGAAAGTTACAACGCCAATCTAGCGAACAATCTCGGGAACCTACTTAATCGCACTCTCAATATGGTGCAGCGATATTGCGTAGGAAGCTTAAGAAAACCTCGTGAAAGTTCGAAATTGCCTGCTGACGTTATCGACGGATACAGACAGTTGGTTAACGAATATACGGCAGCAACGGTGTCGATCTACCCGGATGTAGTGATTGGACGCTCGCTGTATCTCGCGTCCGTCTTCAATGGTTTTATCGAAGCGCAGTCACCATGGACTCTAGCGAAGTCATCGAAACCAGAGGATCGCGAATTCTTGGAAGACCTGTTGTACGACTGCGCCGAATCATTACGTATCATCGCAATTTTGATTTCACCGGTGTTGCCGAAGGCGGCGCATGGGATTTTCGATCAACTGAATTGGAAAATAGAGTTGAGCGGAAGAGAAGAACGGTTCTCACTCGCAGATGCGGAGTGGGGAAAATTAGCCGACGAGCATATCGTCGGCAAACCAGTGCCGTTGTTCCCGCGGATTCAGGAGTAGCTCTGGGGAGCACAGGCTGCCAGTCTGTAGCATTTGCCCGCTGGCCAAATGCAATTTGCGCGTAGCGCAAAGTCGCTAATCCAACGCCACTGCGAGAAGACCAGGTTCGCGGCAAGCTGCCGCGAACTACAGGCTGGCAGCCTGTGCTCCCCAGAGCCGCGCGGTCGCGCGATTCACTGCGCGCATTCTTCGAAGGCGCCGGGTTCACCGCTCAGATGCGCTAAAACCTCGCCTGCGAAATGGAGAGAGCCGGTGACCAAGATCGGATTCCGTTTCGCGTGCGCGAGATTGAGGGCTTTACGAACAGTTGGAGCGATGGAGCAGGGGAGTGTTGGAGTGATGTTGGATAAGACTTTTGCTAACGCTTCTGGCGCGGCTGCGCGTTCACTACGGATTCTGGGGAGGATCACGGAGTCTGTAATCGGCGCCAGCGCTCCGCAAATTCCGCGCAAATTTTTGTCGGAAAGAACTGCGAGGACGAGTGTCGCTTTCTGATCGCCAAAAACTTCACGCCACGTTTCGGCGAGCGCGCGTGCGGCAGCGGGGTTATGCGCGCCATCGATGATTGTACGGTCGTCCCACGTCTGAAAACGAGCGGGCCAATCGATAGTGACAAGTCCACGCGCAATTGCTGAGTCGTCGACGTCGATCCTTCGGCTAAGCTCAGGACATGCCTTGGCCGCGCGCAGTGCAGCGATTGCCACCGCGGCGTTCTGTTTTTGGTAGTGGCCACGCAATGTAATTGGCGAACCGTCGTACGATTCAGTTACAAATTGCAGTGGCGCTTCGCAGTCAGCGGCTCGCGCGCGAATCACCTTTTCGGCTTCGGGTCGCTGCGGCGCACAGACAACAGGAATTCGGGGCTTAATAATTCCCGCTTTTTCAGTGGCGATTTCAGCGAGCGTGTTTCCCAGCCATTCCTCATGATCAAAGTCGATTTGTGTAATAACTGAGACATCAGACTGGACGGCGTTGGTCGCATCGAGGCGTCCGCCCAAGCCGGTCTCAAGAATGGCCACGTCGATGTTTGTTTCGGAAAAATATTTCAACGCGAGCGCGGTCGTGACTTCGAAAAATGTCGGATGCGGATCCCAATCCGCGACCAGATTGCGAATCGTGGTCAAACCGTCGGCAGCCGCCTCCTCGGAAATCATTTCGCCGTTTGCGCGAATGCGCTCCCGAAACGTGATGAGGTGAGGGGACGTAAAAAGCCCGGTGCGATATCCTCGCACGCGACAAATCGAATCGATCATAGCGCAAACGGAGCCTTTGCCGTTTGTTCCTGCGACGTGGATAACTTTCCAAGGAAGGGCGATCTCCAGATCGCCCACGGCGGCTTGGAAGCCGCCGCTCCTTGATAATTCGTCCAACAAACGCCGAGTATTTTCCAGCCCGAGTTTGATCCCGAAGCGCTGGAGGCTGTAAAGCCAGGCGAGCGCCTCTTTGTATGTTGGAGGAGGTCGCTGCACTGAGGCCCCTCCCACATTCACGGCGTCACGGCAAAGTAACCGAGCAATTGACTAATCTGCTCTCGCATTTTTTTGCGGTGCACGATCATATCGATCAGGCCATGCTCCTGGAGAAATTCAGCGGTTTGAAATCTTTCTGGCAATTCTTGATGAGTGGTTTCTTTGATCACACGCGGCCCTGCGAAACCGATCATGCTTTTGGGCTCAGCAATAATCACGTCGCCTAGCGACGCAAAGCTGGCCATGACTCCTGCAGTGGTCGGGTTTGTAAGAACCGAAATATATGGGAGCCGTTCCTGGGCGTGTTGCGCAAGCGCGCCGCTCGTTTTTGCCATCTGCATCAAGCTCAACATTCCTTCGTACATGCGCGCGCCGCCGGAAGCAGCGACGATTATGACCGCGCAGCGCTGGGCAGTGCCATATTCAATCGTGCGCGTGATTTTCTCGCCAACGACTGATCCCATCGTCGCAGCGAGGAAACCGAAATCCATCACTGCGATCGCGACCTTGTAGCCCTCGAGAATTCCATACCCACTGATCACAGCGTCGAGCAGCCCCGTGCTCTCCCGGTATTTCTTGAGCCGATCTTTATACGTAGCCATTCCCTGAAAACGCAAGACGTCCACCGATTTCAAGTCGGCGTCCATTTCTACAAATGTGTCCGGGTCGAGCAGGTTCTGAATCCTCTCCTTAGCAGGCTCCGCAAAGTGATAGTCGCAGCGGGGACAGACACGTTGATTTTGCGCCAGCTCGGTTTCTGGCACGACTTCTGAGCAGCCGGGGCACTTCTGAAAAAGACCCCGCGGAATTTCTCGCTTCTTGCCGGCCTCCGCCTTGATTGCTGGCTTCTTGAAAATTGCCATGGACTTATGCGCGCGCCGCCGTGACCGCGTGGACGGAGAACGCGCCCCCGCGTTTCAAAATCCGCGCGCACTCGTTCAATGTAGAGCCGGTGGTAAGAACATCGTCGACTAACAACACGCGCAAACTTCGCACGTTCGCGTTTTTTCGTAAACGGAATGCGTTATGCAAATTTTCCATGCGCTCGGACCGATCAAGCGCGGTTTGTGTGGTGGTGTAGCGGGTGCGTTCAAGCAGCGGTTTGCAAGGAATCGAGGTTTGCGCGCTTAGCAATTCTGCGAGCAGGCCAGCCTGATTAAATCCGCGTTCTCGTTGCCGCGTCGGATGAAGCGGCACCGGCACGATTACATCGAAGTGGCTTTGGCGAAGTCGTTCATCGTCCAGCGCACAGTTGAGCCAACGCGCTACAAGATGGCGCAGATGAATTTGGCGACCGTATTTAAATTCGTGGATGATCTGGCGAACGATACCGCGACCGCGGTATGCGGACACGGCTGCGTCGAAGTAAATCGTGCGATGGGCACAGTTGGCACAGGCAAAGGTGTTGGTGATAGAACCCTCGAACGGTTCCGAGCATTTCTGGCAAAGTGGCGCGACGATCCGGACGGCTTTTGTTTCGCATTGATCGCATAGGTACTCGTCAGCTCGAATGTTTCTCCCGCAGATTGTGCAAACCGGTGGATAGAGAAGCGAAACGGCCGCTTTCAGTAGGTCAAACTTTTGAAGCGCGATCATATTTCAGCCAGATTCGCATTACTACACAAGTGAATGTGGCTACGCCAAGCGGAATAATTCCAACAAGCAGATTCTTCCCTAGCCATGGGAGGGCAAGCGCTTTCTGATGCGCCAGCAAGCTGAAGGTCCCGCTCCCGAAGATCCATCCAGCATGAAGACCAATCGACAGCCATAAGGAACGCGTCAGCACGCGCGCATCCCCGAGAATGCAGCCGATAACAAACAACGTAACAAACGCCGACGCCACCATCATTGGGTCGCCAACTCGCCCAAGTGAATGGGCAATCGAATTCAAGCCTGAGCTCCATGTCACGACGGCCGTTGTTTGTTCCGGGGCTTTCAAAAAGTGCACCGCTGCAAAGAGCGCGGAAACGGCAAGGATCGGCATGTACTTTCGACCTGTCCTAAGTAAAACGCCCAAGACGATTCCGCGAAAGAACCACTCTTCAATGAATGGAACGGCGATTGAAGCAGCAAGCACCTTACCGAAGCGCGACCAGGCAAAGACGTGCCGAAATGAATAAACATGAAATGCAATGAGGAGCGCACCACAACAGAGCAGGGGAATCACCGACAGAAAGGCGCCAGCGCAGAGATCGCGGTCCCAACGCCGATTAGGCGCAAGAGCCAGATCAGACATGCCGCGCACCTGGCTGATGCGCAGAAAGGGCCAGAGTAAGAGGGCGGCAGCGATGAGAAGGGCGCGATGAAAGAACGTTTCGAAATCGTACCTTGCCAGAAACGACAACACGCCGTGCACTGCAACAGATTGCGCGGACCAAAACAGAAATGGAGCAAAGAGCGCTCCAACGATGACGACGAAGATGAAATAGAGAGCCAGTTTAGCTACGTCTTTCAAGCCTGCTAATGTAAGGTCTTACCGCAATGTCGAGTCAACATATATGGACCGACAGAAATGAGGATGGGAGAAAACGCGAAGTACGGGTCACGAAGTTTGGCGGCGCGTGGCGGTTCCAAGCAAAGGCTGGGGGCGATCTTGACTGGACCTATTACGAGCGACCGTTGCTGGAGGACTTGTTAGCGTTAAAAGAAATTCTCGTGCGAAAATATCAGCGACGGCGGGCTTCGGCCGAAGACGTTGCGTCGATTGAGAAACTAATCCAAGAGCAACGCGGCGATGAGTGAATGTCGACATAACATCCGTGATAGAGGCCTGATCTTGTGGAGTGCGCAGACATGTCTGCGCTTTGAAAGCGGCGACATGTCGCCGCACTCCAAAAGCAATTATGACTAAGTGGAATACGGAAGAGCTAATCGAGGCGGACCCGCCTTTGCCAAGGCTACGGGGTGGTTTTTCCTGCAGGGAGAAACTAATCCGACCTAGACGCTATGAGTGACTGGAATACTAAAGAGCTAATTGAGGCAGATAAGCAGTTCGTCTGGCATCCGTTTACCGACATGCGGGAATGGTGCGCTGCCGAGCATGAACCACTGGTTTTGGTTGAGGGCCGTGGCGCATTGCTGTGTGATAGCAGAGGCCGCGAATACATAGATGGCAATTCGTCGATATGGACAAACATCCACGGCCATAATCACCCGCATATCAACGCAGCCATCTGCCGCCAACTCGACCTGGTGGCACATACCTCGTTTTTGGGATTCACGAATCCGGCGGCCATCGAGCTCGCGCGCGCGATCCTGGCGCTTTTCTCGAGCACGCCCTTGTACAGAGTTTTTTTCTCTGATGATGGCTCAACCGGAATCGAGGTCGCTTTGCGGGTCGCCGATCAATACTGGCAGCTGCGCCGCTCGAAAAGGCATCGGTTTATCGCTTTTCGAAGCGGCTATCATGGCGATACTGCAGGTGCAGCGAGTCTGGGTGCCGCGGCGATGTTTCAAACTAGATCGCCTCGCTGGGACTTTCCTACCATGCAAGTTCCGGATATCAACGCGCTGGAGGCGCTTGCCCCAGGCGAGATCGCAAAGATTGCTGCCGTCGTTATCGAGCCGCTTATTCAGGGGGCCGCCGGGATGCGCCTTTGGCCCTCCGGCACATTACGAGCCGTTCGCGACTGGTGCAGTCGGACTGATACGCTGTTGATCGTTGACGAGGTCATGACCGGCTTTGGCCGAACAGGCCGAATGTTTGCCTGTGAACATGAAGGTGTAACTCCGGATATGATGGTTTTAGGTAAAGGTTTGACGGGCGGGTATCTTCCGCTTGCTATTACTTTGATCTCTGAAAAACTGTTTTCCGCTTTCGATGGCTCCGTGGCCGACGGTAAAGCGCTTGCCTACGGCCATAGCTACACGGGAAATGCCCTCGGCTGCGCGGCAGCCAAAGCCAGTCTGGAGGTGTTTGAAAACGAGGGCGTTCTGGAAGCCTTGCAGTCGAAAATCCGGTATCTGAGCTCGGCACTTGCCAGCTTAAAGGGGCTTCCTGGCGTGAAGGAGGTTCGCCAATGCGGATTTATTGCCGGAATAGAGACAGTGCGAACCGAAATGGCCGCGGCCGTTTGCATCGAAGCGCGGCGTCATGGCCTGCTAACCAGACCAATTAGGAATGTGGTCGTTCTGATGCCGCCCTTGTGCATCACCATGGCTCAGTTAAGCAAAGCCGTGGAAGCCCTTCGCGCTTCGATCACGGAGGTCTCGCGCTCCAGCAATGGCTTCGCTAGGAAAAATGTCGAAGAAATTACGGCTTGATCAGCTTCTCGTGGGAAAGGGGCTGTTCGCAAGTCGCGAACAAGCGCAGCGAGCAATAATGGCCGGCGACGTGATGATCGGCACTCGGAGTGCGGCAAAGCCATCAGAGCTTGTCGATGAACAAGCGGCGATCACACTCAAGCCCACACGAAAATACGTCGGCCGAGGTGCGCTGAAGCTGGAAGCCGCTCTCGAGCATTTTAACATCGACGTACGCCGCAAGACGGCGCTGGATATTGGCGCCTCGACCGGCGGGTTTACCGACTGCATGTTACAGCGTGGCGCCCACAAAGTTTATGCGGTTGACGTCGGCCACGGCCAATTGGATTGGAAGCTTCGCAACGATCCACGCGTGGTTGTTCTCGAAAAAATCAATGCACGGTCTCTTTCACGTGAGCACATTCCGGAGCTCGTAGATGTTTGCGTGATCGACGTTTCGTTCATTTCGTTGACCTTAATCCTGCCGAATGCATTCGAGCTGATAACCTCGACTGGAGTGATTCTGGCGCTGATCAAACCGCAGTTCGAGCTGCAACGCGCTGAAGTGGGAAAAGGCGGAATCGTCCGCGATCAGGACTTGCACCAAAAGGCGCAAGACAAGATTGTCGCTTTTGTGACGAAGCTGGGCCATGTGGTGACTGGAATTGTTCCGTCTGCCGTTAAAGGCGCGGACGGAAATCAGGAATTTTTTGCATGCATGCGAAAACGATTGGGTTAATTGCACACACGGGAAAACCAGGCGTTGCCAAGCTGACCAACGCAATTGCCCAGGAGTTCGCCCGGTATTCAATCTCGATCCTGTTCGAAAAGGAGACAGCTCAATTTGCTGGAAAGAAATTAGGGTATTCGTTGGCCGAATTGGGAGCCGCGGCAGATCTCCTGGTGGTAGCGGGAGGCGACGGAAGCATTCTACGCGTCGTAGGCCAACTTGGTGAGAATATTAAGCCGATCTTCGGCATCAACGTTGGCTCGCTAGGCTTTCTAACTTGTGCAAGTTCATCGACGTATCGGGAAGCCGTGGAATGCATCGCCCGAGACCGGATCAATTTCAGTCAGCGGGCGCTACTCGAAGCGCGCGTTAGCCTGGGCGACAAAAGAACGGGCAAAATGATCGCGTTGAACGATGCCGTGTTAAGTCGCGGCGAACTTTCCCGCCTTGTCCTCTTGTGCACACGAGTCAATGGCGAACCGCTCACTGAGTTCAATGCTGACGGGTTGATCGTCGCGACGCCGACCGGTTCGACGGCGTACTCGTTGTCGGCTGGTGGACCGATTCTCGATCCCGAGTCCGGGGTTTTCGTGATCACGCCGATTTGCCCGCACGTTCTCACCAACCGATCGATCATTGTTGCGCAACAGTCGATAATCGAGATCGAGGCAAGCGATCCCGATTATCCAGTTTTCCTTACCATGGATGGGCGAAAACCGATCCACGTTGAGCGAGGATCAATAGTGACAATTCGCAAAGCCAGGAAAACGCTGCCGCTGGCCTCGTTGCCCGAAGCCTCATTCTTCAGCGTAGTTCGCCAAAAGCTGAAGTGGAGCGGGAGCAACGTCTGAATCAGCCGTCACAAGGCCGCAGACGTTTTTACGATCGCAGCAGTGCCGTCTTCACAGCCAAAACTGTACTCGTAAGGAAGCTGGATCGACTCGGTGATGTTCGGTTATTGTCAGTTCGAGTGCCACCTCTTCGGTCGCCTCTCCCCTTGGCGGAAGAGGAGAGAATTAAGGTGAGGGGTACTCGTTACGAGCGTCAACCGGGTTGAAATCAACCCTCCCCCTCTCTCTTGCAAAGGGCGAGGCGACCCGGACGGCCAACCGACAACCGGTCAGCACTACCGATCGACTCGGACAGAAATTCTTTTTCCGTTGTGTGTTTATCCGAGACCTGATAGTCACTACTCACGATGAATCTTGTGAGCACGCCGGACGGTCGCATCATAAATCTTGATCACCTCACATACGCAGAGCGCACAGGCGAGTATCTGGTTTTGCATTTCAGCGGCGTCGGCACTGATGGCGGGTCGGGGTCGATTATCAGGATCAAGCAAGGCGAAGGTGCAAGGCGGGTTTGGACCTATCTTGCCGACAAGCGCACCGCGAAGATTGAAACGCTTTAGTGTAGGTTGGCGGGAAATCTGGCCCACTTAGCCCATTCCAAAGTTCCACGTCGTGAATACGCGCAAGAACCGCCCGGTACAACTACAATTGCGTTTCATCGCTTGGGTCGAAGCGGACGACCGCAAAAACCCATGACACATATTGATGATTCTGAATTGCGCAGTGCAGTCGCTGCTCGCTTTTATGCCGTAAACGGCACTCATCCTATGACCCCTGAGGACGATATCTACGTGAATAAGTGGTACGTTCCATTAGAAGCTTTGGCGGAACAAACGGGTATCCACGCATCCGAGCTCCGTCGGCTGATGCTTGCTAACCGATTACCGCTGCCAAGCTACATACGCAGTGACGGAACGCAGATGGTCGCGCGCGATCTTCTTGAGCTGCCTCGCCGAGCAGGTGGTTACGACCAGCTGCCCGAATGGTTCGGTCACCAGTTTAGATCAGGCGGGGATGCGATTCGAGAATGGGACGGGTATCTCCGGGGACACTTTGTATGTCTGCGTGACGTCTTGCCTGAAACAATGCAACGCAAAGACGAGCTTGTAAAAGCAATCACCGCAGCAGTCTCAAAACCGGAACCGCAGAACGATGACTGGTTGGAATTACTTCACTGTCTGGTAGACGAGCTTGATCAGCTTGAGCCGCCTTTTACGCGATACGATCGATTACGATTTGGCGGACCAATATCGCGCGATACGTGTATAGATGCGGTGCGAGCACGTTTCCCTGGTAAAAAGCCTTCGATCGTTGCGGCTCAAACGTCGTCGCAATCGCCGCGGCACGGCCACATGACGAAGATGGATAAGCTGGAATGAGGTAGTGGTAATCACTGCGGGTGCGGCAGTTCGTACGCGTATCTGAGCAGGCCGACTACTGGCAGCCGTGCCAAACAATCAACACGACACCTCGCGACCTTACATGACATAAAGAGCTTTGCGGACGGATCAAAGCAATCCCAAAGAGGAATGACGCCTGCGGGTATCTGCGACTAGAGACGATGCAAACTCAATTTTTTGATATTATCAATTGTTTACGACGGTCCTGGGACTCAACTCGTTCGAACCTGCACCCTAGACGCGAGAGCAAGAACGGCGCAAACTGGGCTCATTAACCGACCCTACATCGCAACATTTTTGCTTTTTCTTGTCGTCCTTCTCCTTGCATGTACCAAGGGCAAGGAGGGGCCATCCGCCTCTGTTCCAGCCGACTGTCAACAGTTTCTCGACAAGTATTTTGACGCGTGGAAATCAAAAGATATCGCTACACTGCAGGCTCTATCCTTCTACCTATCACCTCAAGACCAGTCGAGACTTCCGGAGGGCAGTCTGGAAATGTGGCGCGAATCGAAAAACAAACTGGTGACTCAGAACTTCGAACATGTGACCAGGGACTTTGGCGATTTTAAAGGTTACGAGGTACTGAGGGCGAAGACCACCACGATATCTCCCCAAGATCAGCTTGCAGCCAACACAATAGGCTCAGGAATTCATACCGAGCTGGTTTGCAAAGCCAGGTTCTCCAAGAAACGTAACGCGCACGTCGGGCTCCACCTCATAAAGCAATCAGAAGGCTCGCAGTACATTGTCGCAGCCTGGAATTTCCAAGCAGAGCCATGAAGTTCGGGTGCCACGCTGGGAACATGAAACTTGGCATTCTTCTTCTCGTTACGGGTTGGTTAGTTACCAACGCCTTTGCCGGATCCGATGGCTTCAGCGGTATTCAATGTGGTTCTGAAATTGCGAAGGCGCTCACCGGTAAACGCATCTCCAATGAAAGAATTGTCGATCTTGAGAAAAGACAGGCGGATCTAGCTCTTAAGGATCTCGGCGCAAGCGAGATTTCTCAAAGTCACGAGCGTTGACTACGCGCCGGAAGACGTTTACGCGTAAACGCCATTTAGCGCGCCATTATGAGTTCACGATTCGTCTTAATCGCAGTGTTATATGCGTGTTTAGGGTTGTGTGCGCAAATGCACGCGCAATCGCCGTCGTCGTCCGAGTTAAAGAACCTGTCACCAGACAAGAAGTGGGAATATGACTGCCCTCAATCCATCGAGTACGAATGCGCACCGGAAGTGGTGAAGGCCGGCACCAATGAAACCGTGGTGGACCTCGATGGTGACTTGAACGTTTACGGCAAATATTCAAAACGCTCGAACATCGCATGGGCACCGGATTCGAAGCGTTTCGCTTTCAATTTCTCTCAGCCGGCAGCGCATGCGTTCTACGAGACCCTCGCATTCTATGAACTACATGGTGACAAATGGGAAATGTTGGAATCGCTCGCGAAAGCCAATCCGATTTCAAAGGCTATCTCGAAAGCCATCAGCGGCGGTTTGGCGGTAGAGCGAACAAAAAAACACATAAAGGCAAAGGCGACTGCCGCGACAGAGATCGTGGCAAAAGTGCATGAGTGGACCGATCCGGATACAGTTATTGTCTACGCTTACGAAGAAGATGGGGAGGAAACGGGGAAGACTGTTCGCGTCGACTTTCTCTTTACTTTGAAATTCGACGAAGCTGGGAAGTTGAAAATTGTGAAGACTCAGCAACTTTCGGAAGAGGAAAGCCGAAAGTACCAACAGGATTCTCAGAACTGAATGAAACGATTACCCAAAATCCTCGCGTTTCTCTTGCTGCCAGTTCTTATTTTATCTTAGGACAGATCCAGGTGATTAGTCACGATGAGGTGTGGCTCTACCCCGAGGTTGGCCCGGGTCCCTACGTTACGATGCGCCGGGTTCACGGGAAGTGGCGGTACTACAACACCGCAGGCATTATCACGTCGTGAGGCCTAACCAGTCGATGAAGCCAACGGCCCCGTGGCAAAACAAGTTCAGCGTGTTTGCCACGACACCCTGGATTTCATCCAGATGCCCGGCTTCCCTAGTGCGATTCGCGTCTTCTCGCTCACGCACTCCCGCCGTAATGTTGTTCAAC
>Ga0209056_10000432_pt1 | contig 46378 bp, 56 predicted proteins | sample GraSoiAngelo_114_FD_185876 | JGI IMG/M metagenome (GOLD analysis project Ga0209056, IMG submission 185876) | Grasslands soil microbial communities from the Angelo Coastal Reserve, California, USA - 14_0903_13_40cm (SPAdes) (version 2) | ecosystem: Environmental > Terrestrial > Soil > Grasslands...
CGCGGCGTGAACGTCGTGATGAACTACACCGAGGCGTACACGACCTACGGCGTGAAGGTGATCGTGAGCCCGGACGTGCCCAACAACGAGGGCGCGTTCCGGCCGCTGCGCATCACGGCGCCCCCGGGGTCGATCCTGAACGTGCAGCGCCCGGCGGCCGTCGCCGCCCGACACATCGTCGGCCACTTCCTGCCCCATGTGATCGCGGGCGCCCTCGGCCAGGCGCTGCCCGACCGGGTCATGGCCGAGGGCTCGGCGAACATCTGGGGCATCCAGGTCTCGGGCAAGGACCTGGCAGGCGAGCCCTTCAGCTACATCTTCTTCTCATCCGGCGGGACCGGGGCGCGCGCCATCAAGGACGGGCTCTCGGCGACCGCGTTTCCATCGGGCGTCCTCGGCACGCCGGTCGAGGTCATCGAGAACCTCTCGCCGCTGATCGTCGAGCGGAAATGCCTGCGCGACGACTCGGGCGGCCCGGGGAAATACCGCGGCGGTCTGGGTCAGACCATCGCCTTCCGCGTGCGCACGCGCGAGCCGTTCGCCGCCTCGATCCTCTGCGATCGCACCGTGCATCCAGCGGCTGGATTCCGCGGCGGCGGGCCGGGGGCGCGCGGTGCGGTGCTGATCGACGGCGTGGCGCCCGCGAATCCGAAGGCCGAGCAGCTCGTGCCCCCGGGTGCGCTCGTGGAGGTTCGGCTCCCGGGGGGCAGCGGCTATGGGCCGCCCGGCGAGCGCGATCCGGAGCTGATCGCGCGGGATCTGCTCGAAGGCTACGTGCGCGGCGCCTGACCGGCGCCATCAGTCCCGCGTCGATCAGTCGCTGGACCCTGTAACTGCGGTACGCCCAGCTACTGAGCGGTCACGGTAAATACGGCACCTCTCAGACGCATCCGCCCCGTTCTCAACGCAGAGTGCCCAGCGCGCTGTGCGCTCGCTTGGTTGGAGCCTCTCCTGACTATCTTGAGATCCGGATACTTGGCGCAGGTTCCACTTGGCGTGCGACTTGCCGGGTTTCTGGCTCGTCGTTCGAGACGGTGCCGCAATCGACACCGAGGACAGCGGTCCAGATCATGCGCAAGGGTGAAACTATGCAAACGCTCGGGGGACGGCTCGTGCTCGGCGTCTTGGCAGTCGGCTGGATTCTCCTCGGGCCAGTCCTCGCGTGGGACCACGGGCGGCTGACCCTCACGCCCAACACCGCGCATGCGGATATCACGTACATCTACGACCGGCTCGGCCGATTGATCGCAGTCGTGGACCCGGCCGGCGATGCGGCGGTGTATCACTATGACGCCGTCGGCAATCTCACCGGTATCTCCCGCCAGAGCTCCGCCCTGGTCTCCGTCATCGACTTCACCCCGGCCAGCGGGCCGGTCGGCACGACGGTAACCATCTTCGGCACCGGGTTCAGCCCGACTCCAAGCCAGAACACGGTCACCTTTAGCGGCACCGCGGCCAGCGTGTCCTCGGCCAGTCCGACCCAACTCGTGGCCACGATCCCGTCAGGAGCAACCACGGGCCCCATCGCGGTGACTGCCCCAGCGGGATCAGCCACCAGCAGCGCTCCCTTCACGGTGACGGGCTCGAGCGGGGCCCCGACCATCACGAGCTTCACCCCCACGATCGGCACGCCGGGCACCGCCGTCGCGGTCACCGGCACGAACTTCGAGTTGACCCCGACCAACAACCGCCTGCGGTTCAACATCGGCCCGGCCCCGATCACGTCGTCCACCACGACGAACCTCTCGGTCCCGGTGCCGGGCGGGGCGACGTCGGGTCGGCTCTCCCTGGCCACGCCCGGCGGCGCCACCCAGAGCGTCGATGACTTCTTCGTGCCGCCCGCACCCAACACCGTGTCGAGCGTGTCCTTCACCGGCCGGACCTCCATTGGCGGCGCGAGCGTCACCGCGTCGATCGGTGGTGCCGGCAAGATCGCCCTGATCGTCTTCGATGGTCAGGCGGGCCAGCAGGTGAGCCTCGGCGTCAGCTACGGCGGCGTCCTCGAGACAGATACCTACGTCTACCGTCCTGACGGCAGCCAGCTCGGCTGGGTCTACGCGGACGGCGCGGGGCGCGACCTACACTTCGCGTCCCTGCCGGTGACCGGGACGTATACCATCATGGTCACTCCCCACGGCAACTACACCGGGACCAAGGCCATCACGCTGTCTCAGGACCTCATCATGGGGGCCCTCCAGGTGGGCGGCGCCTCCGTTCCCGTGAGCATCACGCGACAAGGCCAGCGGGCCCGGTTGACGTTCTACGGCACGGCGGGGCAGCGGCTGAACCTCGGCTTCCCGGGAGCGAGCATCTACGACAGCCTCACCGTCTGGAAGCCCGACGGCACGTTGTTCGCGTCGTCTCCTGGCACCACCGATCTCAGCATGGTCATGCCGCCCCTGCCGACGACCGGCACCTACGGTATTCTCATCGACCCCACCAACGTCGAGAGCCGCAGCATGACCCTGACCCTGTCGGAGGAGATCAGCGGCGCGATCGTGATCGACGGTGCCTCGGTCCCGCTGACGCTGGCCCGGCCAGGGCAGATCGCGCGCCTGACCGTCGCGGCGACCGCGGGCCAGCGGCTGAATACTGCGGTCACGAATGCGACGCTGACGACGTCGCTCGCGATGCTCAAGCCTGATGGCAGCACGTGGTTCACCACCAGCGTGAGCAACGGGACGGTCCTCGACTCGGCGCCCCTGCCGGCCACCGGCACCTACACCATCGTGATCGATCCCAATGCCGCCACCACCGGCGGTCTCACCCTCACGCTCTCGGCGGAGATCGCCGGCAGCATCACGCTGGGCGGGTCGCCGGTGTCGGTCACCACCACGCGGCCCGGGCAGAAGGCGCGACTGATGTTCGGCGCGACCGCCCCCCAGCGGGCCAGCCTGCACATCACCGGCGTGACAGCGAGCGGGAACGCCTGGCTTGGCCTCCTCAAACCCGACGGGAGCCAAATCGGCTCGATCACCGTCTCCAACGGCGGCACGGGCTTCCTCGGCGCAGTCACGCTCGCGACCACGGAGACGGCCTACGCCGTCTACATCGCGCCGGGAGGGACGGGGACCGCCAGCATGACCCTGAGGCTCTACGACGTACCGCCGGACGTGAGCGGCACGGTCACCATTAACGGAGGCTCCGCTCCCGCGAACATCACCGTCCCCGGCCAGAACGCCGCCTTCACCTTCACGGGCACGAGTGGCCAGACCGTGACGGCCCGCGGCGACAGCAACACGATCGGCTGCGGTGCGTTCGGCGTGAAGTGGCCGACCGGGAGCTTCACCACGGTCTCGCCCTGCTCGGCGAGTTTCTCCATCGGTGGGATCAGACTCCAGACCGGCACGCATACCATCTTCTTCGACCCGTCCGGCCCCAACACGGGCGGCGTGAACCTGAGTGTCACGCTCCCATGAGGCGAGGAACACACACCATGACGACTCCCCGCCTGCTGCCGAGCTTTCTTTTGTGCGTCACGCTGGGGCTCCTGCTCTCGCCCGCTTCGTCCGGTCCCCAGGGCGCCGGGCCAGGCATACGCGCGGTGCCCGGCCAGACCTCGACGGTGCTGCCCGATGGAAGGTGGCTGCTTCTCGGCGGTCAGGGACCGCAGGGTTCAACAAGGACTGCGGCGATCTACGACCCTCGCACGGGTATCACCACGGCGCTCACCCCGCTCCGGCCCGCGCGCGCGTGGCACTCGGCCACGGTCTTGCCGGACGGCACGGTGCTGGTCTTCGGTGGTGCCGGTTCGAACGACCGAGCACTGGCGGAGCCTCAGATCTTCGATCCAGGGACGGGCACATTTCAGTCGCTATCGATCCCGGGGATAACTCCACGCGCTCACCACAGCGCAACCCTGCTCACCGATGGGCGCGTCCTCATCGGTGGCGGCGAAGCATCGGGACAGGCGCTGGCTCTGACCGAGGTGTGGACCCCGCAAACTGGAGCGCTGGACACCATCTCCGCTCCGATGAGCGCGAGGCGTTCCGGGCACACTGCGACGCTCCTCGGAGACGGGACCGTCTTGCTGTGGGGCGGCACTGCCGCTGCGACCGCTAGCGGCGAAGTCTTCGATCCAGTCACGGCGAACTTCAGCCGCATCGCGGGTACGCCTTGGGGCTCACTCTCCTCCGACCCACCTCAGCTCGCGGCGTCGCTCCCGGCAGCGGGCGCCGTTGATGTTCTCGTGGACCGCCCGATCGCGCTTCGCTTCTCCAAACCCCTTCGCATGGACAGCGCCACCGACACCACCGTCACGCTCAGCGGTCCTCAGGGACTCGAGACCGTCAAGGTGGTGGCCGCCGAAGGCGGCATGCTCGTCTTCGTCACGCCGACGGCGCCCCTGACCCCCGGCGCCCGCTACAGCCTCGTGCTCAACGGCCCGGAAGATCCAGACGGGCATCTGCTGCCCTTCACCCGCGTCGAGTTCAGCACCATCCCGGCGCCAGGGGCGGCTACCTCGCCCGCTATGGCCGCGCCCGCCACGAGATCGGACTACTCCACCGCCCACGCTCATCATGCCTCCAACTCTCCCAAGCTCGGCACACGCTCGGAGCTGGACGAGTTCGAGTGGAAGGGGCCGCTGCGTGATGGCAAACCGTATTCGCGCTGGCAGGACCTGCCGCCGCTCAAGGCTGCCCCAGGGGTAACGGCGCTCGCCGGACAGGTGCTGCGCCTGAACGGCCAGCCTCTCGCCGACGTGACGCTGCAGGTCGGCTCCCGGTCGACGCGGACCGATGGCACCGGCCGCTTCCTGCTCACCGGAATCGCTCCGGGCCGGCAGGAGCTGATCATGGACGGCTCCACCGCGAACCAGCCCGGCCGGACCTATGCGACGTTCGATTACGGTGCCGCCATCGAGGACAAGACAACGACCGTGCTGCCGTTCACCATCTGGATGCCCGTGCTCGACATGCAGCATGCGACGCCGCTCCCGGCCCCAACGCCGCACGAGATCGTCGCCCGGACGCCTCGAATCCCCGGGCTCGAGGTGCACGTGCCCGCCGGCGTGATTCTCCAGACCGACAACGGCCCGCTGCCCTCAATTTCGCTCACCCAGATCCCGGTCGATCGGCCGCCGTATCCGCTGCCCCCAGGCACGACCTTCTTCTTCACCCCGCAAGGCCACGGGGCTCAGGTGCTCCGGGCCGACGGCACGCCCAATCCGACCGGGGTGCGCATCATCCTGCCCAACGTAGATCACTTGCCGGCTGGGGCGCGCGTGGACCTCACCCACTACAACTACTATCGGGGCGGCTGGTCCACGTACGGCCAAGGGACCGTCAGCGACGACGGCCGCCAGATCGTCCCCGACCCCGGTGTGGAGTTCAAGCGCCTGGGGTGCGCCTTCAGCCTGGGGCCAGACTCGGCCTTTGCGGCCGCGATCCTGGCCGGCCTGCGGGATGGCGAGCCGGTGGACCTGGGCACGGGGCTGTTCACGCTGGAGAAGGTCGATCTCGTGCTCCCCGACGTGATCCCGATCGTGATTCGACGGCAATACCGGCCAGGAAATTACAACCCCCGAATCTTCGGCGACTACATCAGCCATTCCTACCTGATGTACCTGGTCGGCGACCAGACGACCTACAGCTACGCGCAGCTCGTGCTGCCCGACGGCATCAAGGTCCGCTTCAACCGCACCTCGCCCGGCACCGACAAGCCCGGGGCGATCATGGAGCACACGGCCACGCCCACCGCCTTCTACAAGGCGCGTCTGACCTGGAACGCCACGCGCAACGGCTGGGACATCACTCTCCGGGACGGGACCGTCTATCAATTCACGGCCTCGGGGGACCTCGGCCCATTGCTCATCGGCATCCGCGATCGGGCCGGCAACCAGCTCACCATCAGCCGCGCGATGCCCGGCAATAACGTGCCCATCACGCGGATCACTTCCCCCAACGGCCGCTGGGTCGACTTCTCCTACATCGCCGTCAACACCGTCTACCTGATCTCCCAGCTGCGCGACAGCCTGGGCCGCACCGTGAACTACGCGTACTACCCCGGCGGCTCCTTCTCCCTCAAGACCGTGACCGACGCCGCCGGCGGCGTCACCGAGTACACCTGGGCGTCGAACCGCATTGCCACGATCAAGGATCCCCGGAACATCGTTTTCCTCACCAACGAGTACAACGCCCAGGGCCGCGTGAGCAAGCAGACCCAGGCCGACGGCACCTTCTACCAGTTCGCCTACACGGTCGACGGCCAGAGCAAGGTGACCCAGACCGACGTCACCGACCCCAGGGGCAACGTGCGCCGCGTCACCTTCAACGCCAACGGCTACGCCCTGACGGACACCCGGGCCTACGGCACCGCCGCCGCCCAGACGACCACGTATACCAGAGACGCGACGAGTAACCTGGTCAGCACGATGACCGACGCGCTCGGGCGACAGACCACCTACACCTACAACACTCAGGGCCAGGTGCTCACCGTCACCCGGCTGGCCGGTACCGGCGACGCCGTCACCACCACCGTCACCTACGAGCCCACCTTCAATCAGGTGGCGTCGATCTCCGATCCCCTGAGCCACACCACGAGCTTCGGCTATGACGCGCTCGGCAACCTCACCGCCGTCACCGATCCGCTGAGCCACCAGACCACGCTGACCTACAACACCCAGGGCCAGCCGCTGACGATGACGGACGCGCTGAGCAACACCACCACGCTCAGCTATGCCGATGGCGACCTGGCCATCATCACCGATCCCATCGGCAAGACGACCACCCGATTCACCGACGGGGGCGGCCGGCTCATCGCCACGACCAACCCCCTGGGCCGGCAGACGCGCTACGACTACGACGGCCTGAATCAGCTGACGAAGATCACCGACGCCCTCGGGGGCCAGACTCAGCTCGCGTACGATGGCAACGGTAATTTCCTGAGCCTGACCGACGCGCGCACCAACACGACGAGCTACGCCTACAACTCAATGGATCGCGCCACCACCCGCACCGACCCGCTCACTCGCCAGGACAGCTACGGCTACGACAACAACGGCAACGCCGTAAGCTTCACCGATCGGAAGAGCCAGATCACGAGCACGACGTACGACGCGTTGAATCGCCCCACCCTGGGCACGTACCAGGACAGCTCCACGACCAGCTACACCTGGGATGCCGGGGACCGCGTCAGCCAGATCGTGGACTCGCTCTCGGGCACCATCACCCGCACCTACGATGGGCTCGATCGGCTCACCCAGGAGGCCACGCCGCAGGGCACGATCAGCTACACGTACGACAACGCGAGCCGCCGTTCGTCGATGACAGTGCTCGGCCAGCCGACCGTCAACTACTCCTATGACAACGCCGACCGCCTCACCCAGATCACCCAGGGTACGAGCACTGTCGCCTTCGCCTACGACAACGCCAACCGGCGCACCAGCCTCACCCTGCCCAATGGCATCGTCACCGAGTACGCCTACGATGCCGCCAGCCGCCTCACCGGGCTGACCTACAAGCTCGGACCCGCGCCCCTGGGAACGTTGACGTACGGCTACGACGCTAACGGCAACCGCACGGTCCTCGGCGGCAGCTGGGCCCGGACGGGTCTACCGGCAGCCCTCGCCAGCGCTACCTATAACGCGGCCAACCACCAGCTGACCTTCGGCAGCACGACGCTGACCTACGACCTGAACGGTAACCTCGCCAGCGATGGGACCAACACGTACACGTGGGATGCGCGCAACCGCCTCGAGGCCATCAGCGGCGGAAGTACCGCGAGTTTCCAGTACGACGCGCAGGGGCGCCGCACGAGCAAGACCGTCCACTCGGCCCAGACCGGCTTTCTCTACGACGGCGTGACGCCCGTGCAGGAGTTGACCGGGTCGACGGTCGTCGCCAACCTCCTCACCGGCCTCGGGATCGACGAGTACCTGACGCGGACGGACCCGAGCGGTGCGAGTCATTTCCTTGCCGATGCGTTGGGCAGCACTGTGGCTCTGTCCGACGCCGTCGGCACCCTACCGACGAGCTATACCCACGCACCATTCGGCGTGACCACCATCAGTGGGACCGCGACGGGCAACGCCTTCGACTACACGGGCCGGGAGGACGACGCGACCGGGCTGAAGTACTATCGGGCGCGCTACTACTATCCTAGACTTCAGCGATTCATCAGCCAGGATCCGATCGGCTTTCGGGGTGGTGACGCTAATCTGTACGCATACGTCTTCAACAATCCCTCCAACCTGACCGACCCGCTCGGTCTGCATCTTACTATCGCCCTCTATCGGTGCTGCGGACCCTACAACCACATTGGTATTGGAGTGAACTCGAACGACACAGTTGGATTTCGTCCAACGATCAGTCTTCTACCCCTGTGGTTTGGCGAAGTGTCAAACGATCGAGCGGTACATCCCGAGGGACCAATCGCCTCCGTAACGCTCAAGACTACACAAGACCAAGATGCAAGGATTCAGAGATTCATAGAACACTACCGTGATCAGCCGGGCCTATATACCATTCTAGCAGGACGTCACTGTGGAACATTTGTCAGGGACGCGCTGGCCGCCGGGGGCATAGAGGTCGGAAATCCCAATCCGAACTGGATCATGGCGGAACTACTCGAACAGGCTCAGCGGCAGGGCGTCTTGTTGGCACCCTAATAAATGAGACGCTGGCGAAGTGTTTATTTCGCGCAACACTGTAAGCGAGACGAATCCCATAAAGCCTGTAGGCTCGTCACGCGAGGTGCCCGTGCTGAAGAAAGTCGTAACCGCATCGCTTGTGCTCGGCGCATTGGGCCCCCTGATGCTCGGTCCAGTAGTGATCTGGCTCGACTCGCACTCACACGATTTTCGCACCGACATGCGCTGGGAGGCGATATTCAGGTGGTGCTGGCCTACCTCGCCGATGCTCATGACCGGCGGCGGTGCCAAGCCCTTCACGCTCGCCTATATGGTGCTGCTTCTTATAAGCGCACTCTCGAACATCGTCCTTTTCGGCTTGATTAGCGCGCTGTTGGGAGCTGGCTTCATCCTTGTGCGATCAGTGTCTCGCATGATGCGGGCGCCTAAGTAGGCAGCGGCGATTCTTGCGCCGGCCAGGGCAACCCGTGCCAGCTGGCGATGGGCGCCAACTACTCCATCATGGCCAACTTCACTCGCGTGTACGGCTTGACGGTCACGCGGGCCGGAGTGGGCAGCGGCTCGGTCTCGTCGAGCCCAGCCGGAATCAGCTGCGGAGCTGACTGTTCGGAGAGCTACAACACCGGCACGACCGTCACCCTCACGGCGACGGCCACCGTCGACTCGATCTTCATGGGCTGGAGCGGGGCGTGCGCCGGCGCCGCCTGTACGGTCACGATGACCGCGGACAAGACGGCCGTCGCCACCTTCGCGCCCAATCAGCCAGACCTCGTCGAGACGTCGGTGAGCGATCCGCCGGCGGCTGCGGCTCCGGGCAGCGCCTTCAGCGTGACCGACAGCGTGCTGAACCAGGGCGGTGTGTCCGTGGCTTCGACGACGACGCGCTACTACCTGTCGCTCGACGCCGCGAAGGATGGCGCCGATCGATTGCTTTCGGGAACCCGCGGCGTCCCGACGCTCGCCGCCAGTACGACCTCGAGCGGATCCCGGACGGTCACGATCCCATCGGCGACGCCGCTCGGCACGTACTTCCTCCTGGCTTGCGCCGACGATCTCTCCCAACGCGCCGAAAGAAACGAGACGAACAATTGCCGCGCTTCTGCTACGACGATCCAGGTGACTCGCCCGGATCTCCTCGAGACGTCCGTCTCGGCGCCGCCCGCCACCGTGGTCCGCGGAACGAGCTTCTCGGTGACGGACACCGTGCTGAACCAGGGAGGGCTGGCGTCAGGCGCCTCGACGACCCGCCACTATCTCTCGGCGAACTCGGTGAAGGACGGTAACGATCGTCTCGTCGGGTCGCGCTCGATCCCGGCGCTCGCCGTGGCGGCGACATCGACCGGCACGGTCAGCGTCACTGTCCCGTCGAACATGGCGCTCGGCCCGTACTACCTGATCGCCTGCGCCGACAACACCACGACGGTGACCGAGAGCAACGAGACCAATAACTGTCTCGCGTCGGACACCACGGTCCGGGTGACCGCGCCCTAGCCGTGAAGCGCTTCGCTCCTCGCCAGGCATAGAAGCAGGACGGTGCTCAACGCGGAAGGATGATCGTCATGCGGGGCGCGCGCATCGGCGAGATCCTCGCCTACATGATCCATCCCGAGGCGGCGGGCCGGGGGCCTCGGGCCCGGTCGAGGCCTCATTCGGGCTCGCACTCGGAGGCCTGACGGGCGGAGCCGGGCGCGAGCCCCGCGATCATGAAGTCGGCCGTGGCGAGGTTGGTCGCCAGCGGAACGTTGTGGACGTTGCAGACGCGAAGCAAGGCGCGGATGTCCGGATCGTGGGGCTGCATCGTCAGTGGATCGACGAAGAAGAATACGGCGTCTACCGCGCGCGTGGCGACGCGCGCCGCGATCTGCGCGTCGCCACCTTCGTGTCCGCTGAGAACCTCTTCGATCGTGAGTCCCACTTTGTCGCGCAGCAACTGAGCCGTGTGGCGCGTCCCGACGAGCTCGAAGCCTGCGAGGCTGCCCCGGTTGAATGTCGCCCAGGCGACGAGGTCGACTTTCCGGTTGTCGTGCGCGATGAGCGCGAGTCTTCGGTTCATTGGGGAAATTCCTCCGATGAGGAAGGAGCAACTCCGATGCCACCCGAGGTGGCAGGCCATGTCCGTGATCTTCAGGGGAAGAGCCGACGCCTCGACGTGACGTTGCTCAGGCAGGCGGCACTGTGGGATGTGCTGCCGCGAAAATCAGCACGGTCTCGAGTATGTTCTACATCGAGCTCAAGAGCCGACCGAATCCGCTGATCGACTCACGCACGCCGGCCAGGCGAAGCGCCCGCCAGAGCGAGGCCTGGTTCGACGAAACGACGGGCTTGCCCAGGTCTCGCTCGAGCACCTCGAGGACGCCGATGGTCGGGAGCCCGGTGCCGCTCAGAAGGACGGCGTCGGCGTCCGGCGCGTCGGCCTCGCGGGCGAGCCGGTAGGCGCGCTCTTCGCTTTCGTCGTAGATGTTCTCGACGCCGGCGAGCCGCCGATAGCCGACGATCTCGAACCCGGCGGCCTCCCAGTAGGCTCTCCCGAGCGCGCTGATCGACTCCGGATACGGAGTCCCGAGGGCGAGCTTCTTGACGCGCAGGTGGTGGAGCGCCGCCAGGATCGCCTGGGCCGCGGTGAGGGCGCGGGTGCCCGTGAGCGACGCGATGCGATCCGAAAGGGTCTGCTCCCCCTTGAACCCGTTGGCGTAGCTCGCCGCGGTGAACGCGAGCACCACGACCGCCGGGTTCACGGCCGCGAGCGTCCCCGCCGGCCCGGGGAGAGACTCGACGTAGGCGCGCGTCCTGTCCTCCATCCCCGCGGGTGCGCCGGGCGCGCTGGCGGATGCGGCCGAATCGAGGCGGGCGAAGTGGATGGACACGCCGGCGGGCACCATGCGATAGAACTCCGGCTCGACCGTGGGATTCCCGGGGGGCACGAGCACGCCGATACGAGTTCGCCAGCCGAGCATCGTCGCACGTCATACTCGCCCAACACTGCCCCAACCGCTAGTGCTCATCGAGCGCATCTCCCCCCGGGGTGCCACCTTAATCATTGTTTGTAGCCGGTTGGCGCGCACGCTATTTCTTGATAGTGGGATGTGTTCGGCCCTGGGCGCAGACGCTCAGCGCCCTCGGCCTCCTTGCCCTCCTCGCCGCCTGCGGGATGTCGCACGGAGCTCGCGCGGCGCTCGACGCGGGACTGCAGGCAAAGGAGCAGGGCGCCCTCCGCGAGGCCCTGGAGCACTTCCGCAACGCCACGAGGCTCGCTCCGGACTCGGCCGAGATACAGCTGGCGCTGGGCGAGGCCGCGGACGTCCTCGGCGAATTCGACGAAGCGCTGGCCGCCTACCAGGTGGCGGCTCGGCGGGCCCCCTCGACGACGACCTGGCTTCGTCTGGGCGAGATGGCCGACCGGATGGGGCACGTGGACCTGGCGATCCAGTCGCTCGAGGGAGCGTACGGCCCGTGGCGCGAGCACGCCTGGAGCGGGCTCAAGGTCGGCGCGCGAACGTTCACCGCGTGCGCGCCGAGGGCCTGGCCGAACATCTCGGCGCTGTGGGCCAAGTGCGTGCCCACGGCCGTGCAGACCGGGCACGGCTACTTCCACGCATCCCGCGAGCGAGTCCCTGAATACGTCTTCCGCATCCTGGTGGAGGCCGGGCAGCGCGAGAGAGCCGTCGCGCTCGCGCGAGAGCGCGGATGGCTCCGGGACGGCGCGGACTACTGTCGAGCGCTCGACCTGCTGCCGGTGTCCGGAGAGACGACGGGCCTGCTCGCGATGCTGCTGCAGCCCGACCGCGCCGACTGCCTGGTGGGGCTCGGCGCGGAGATCGCCGACGACGGGCTCGCGCGCCTGGGACGGCTGGTCCTGCTCGATCGCGTCCAGAACTCCTCGCGACTCGAGGCCCGCACGCGGGCGGAGTGGGTGCTGCGCCATCGCCTGCCGGACCACCAGATTCCCAAGCTCGCCGAGTCGCTCAACGTGACCGGCTGGCGGCTGCAGAACCGTCTGCGGCAGCCGGCCGAGGCGCTCGAGGTGTACAAGAAAGCGATCGCCGCCGATCCCGCCTTCTCGTGGCCGTATCACAACATCGGCCGGCTCTACATGAGCCAGAAAGACGACGAGCAGGCGCTGGCCTGGCTCGCGAAGGCGCTCGAGGTCAACCCGAATCACCTGCGAGCCCAGTTCAACCTGGGTGTCGCCGCCGCCCGGCTCAACCGATACGACGAGGCGCTCGGGGCCTACAGCCGGGCGCTGGTGATGAACCCGGCGGACGCCGACGCCTACGCGAACCTCGGCTGGATCCTCCTCAAGGTCGGCCGGCAGACGGAAGGCCTGCGCGCGCTTCAAGTCGCGGTGCGCCTCGATCCGAACCTCGAGCAGGAACGGAACTACCTCGACGCACAGTTCGGGCGCGACGCCCGGCGGGGCCCGACGCCATTCAGCGTCCAATGAGGTCTCGAGCCATGAAAGCCCTCGTGTCAGCCGTCGCCCTGGTACTCTGCACCGCCCTTCTCGCGATTGCCCAGGAGCGACCGGCGCCGCTGGCGAGCGATCTGGACCGCGCCCAGGCGGCGTTCAAGGCCGGCCGCCACACCGAGGCGCTGGCCCTGGCCCGCCGGGCAGCCGACGCCGCGCCCACGTCGGTGCGGGCGTTGAACGCGCGCGCCGGCATGGCCGAGTTCATGGGCGAGTTCGACGAGGCGCGGACCTTTCACGATCGGGCCGGGGCGCTGGCGCCTGACGATCCCGATACCATCGACCGCACGGCGTCGTTCGCGGTGCGCATGGGCGAGTACGATCGGGCCCTCGCCCAGCTCGACCGCCTGCTGGCCCTGCATCCGCGTCACGTGCGCTGGCTCTTTCAGTGGGCGCCAACCAGCCTCCAGGCGCCGCTCCTGCGCGATCACCCGTCGCTCGAGCGGATCGTGCAGATCAAGCTCGACATCTTGACCGAAAAGGGCGACCTCGACCAGGCCCGGCGGATGGCACGCGCCTACGCGATCGTGCAGCCCGGCCAGAACTACTGCGACCAGGCGCGCGAAAGGTCGCGCGCGGGCGCCGAGCGCGACGAGATCTTCAAGGCGTTCCGGCTCGCCACGCTGGGGCAGCCCGACGCCGCGGACTGCATCTGGTGGTACGGCCAGTGGCTCTCGGACGAGGGGTACGTGCGGCTCGGGCGGCTCATGGTCATCGAGGGCACGCGCGTCACCCCCTCGGCCGCGAACAAGGAGGGCGGCGCGCGCTACGTCCGTATTCGCCTCGGTGGCAACCGTGAGGTTCCAAAGCGCGCGGAGCAGCTCTTCCTCATCGCCCGCCAGCGCTATCTGCGCGACGGCGACGTCGACGGCGCGGCGCGGCTGTTCGACGAGTCGATCCGCCTGGCGCCGGCGTTCGCGCGTCCGTACAACTACCGCGCGCTGATCGCCGCCGACCTGGGCGACCGCGAGGGGGCCCTGGCCTGGCTCCAGCGCGCCCTGCAGGCCGATCCCGACTCGTGGCGGACCCACCGCAACCTCGGCAGGCTCTTCGAGACGCTCGAGCGCTATCCCGAGGCGGAGATGCACCTGAGAAGGACTGTCCAGCTCTTCGGCGACGACGCCGGCGGACGCCTGGCGCTCGCGCGCGTGCTGTACGCGCAGGGCAAGTACGACGATTTCGCTAAGGAGGCACGCGCCGCCGTCGCCTTCCTCGCCAACTGGCGGGCTCCGGTGCCCGAGGTGCGCGACTTTCTCGCGAAGTTCGATCGCTGGGGACCGGGCGCGGCGCTGCCGCCGGCGCCCGACCCACACGTCATCATGGGTTGGAACTATGACTGACCGTATCGCGGTTGTCCTGCTGCTGAGCGTGGCGCTCGCTCTCGCACCGGCAACGATCTATGCCGGGACGTACCACTGGGTCGACGAGCAGGGCACCGTCACCTACTCCGATCGCCCGCCGCAGCCTGAGCAGACGCGAGCGCCGGCGCCGGAGGCCAGCCCGGCGCCCGAGGTGAAGGCGCCCGACGCCAAACCCGACACCAGCCCGGCGCCCGAAGTGAAGGCGCCCGACACCAAGCCGGCGCCCGAGGCGAAGGCGCCCGACGTCCGGCCGGCGCTCGGTGCGAAGTCGCGTGACGTGAAGGCGTTCGCGCCGCCGGCCGCGATCGCGAAGACTGGCCCGACGAAGGTGGACGAGCTGCTGGAGCTGTCCGGCGCGCGGACTCAGCTCGTGGGCCTCCTGAGCGGGATCGCCGGCCAGCTACGGCCGGCCCGCGGACAGATGAGTGCCAAGGACCAGGCCGCAGTCGATCGGATTCTGCGACAGGCGCTCCGCCACGAGGCGGTCTACACGCTCGTGCGCGACGCGTTTCTTCTCCAGGTCGACCGCACGAACCTCGAAGCGACGGCCGCGTGGCTGCGCTCGCCTCTGGCGCGCAAGATCGTCGCCCTCGAGATCGCCTCCTCGGAGCCGGGTACGGAGCAGAAAGTCGCCGCCTACGCCGCCGCCATCAAGACGAACCCGCCGCCGGAGCACCGCGTCGAGCTGCTCCAGCGGCTGGACTGGGCGACGGCCGCCAGCGAGATCTCGGCCGATCTCGCCGCCGCAGTCTCACGCGGCATCACGACGGCCGTGTCCGCGGCCGGACCGGCCGAGCAACGGCTGCGGCCGGGCCAGATCGAGGACCGTGTTGCGCAGGTGCGGGCGCAGGCGAGCGAAGTCCTGCGCGAGCCGCACGGGGCGGCGACGCTGTACACGTACCGCGAGCTCGAGGACGACGAGCTGACGGCGTACGTCCTCTTCTCGGGGTCGGAAGCGGGACGCTGGTACAACACCGCCATGCGCAAGGCGATGGTGAATGCCCTGGGCAAAGCGGTGGAGCAGACGGCTGCCGAGCTGGTGCGCGCCGTGCCGCTCGACCGCTGGGCGCGCGCCGCGACGCCGGCGCCGCAGCAGGTGAAGTGATGGCCGCCGCGTGCCCTCGCTGCAGCGCGCCGGCCGTCGAGCGCGACAAGTGCGCGCAGTGCGGCGTCGTCGCCTCCGTGTACGCTGCGGCCCTCGAGAAGATGCGACGCCCCCCGGCGCCGCCGGGCCCCGGGCCCACCGTGGCGGACGCACCTGTCCCGGCTCGGGCGGACACACCTCGGGCAGCCACTCCCGCCGCGGCGCGGCCGGCCGAGATGCGTCCACCCGCGCCTCAGGCGGCCGCACCTCGGGCAAACACGCCCACGTGGGGCGTGGCGGTAGCGTCCGCAGCGCCGCGACCGGCCACGAACGGGTCCACACCGGCGCCGACCGCTGCATCCGCGCTCGCAATGATGGCTCCGAGCCAGACCCGGATGCTCACGTTCCATGGCGCGGGGGGCACCCTGTTCGGCATCTACGTCGTGAACGTCCTGCTGACGATCGCCACCCTGGGCTGGTATCGATTCTGGGGCAAGGTCAAGGTGCGCCGCTTCATGCTGAGCCAGACCGGGTTCGAGGGCGACCGCTTCGCCTATCACGGCACGGGCAAGGAGCTGCTGCTCGGGTTCTTCAAGGCCGCCATGTTCGTGGGCCTGCCGATCACGCTGCTGGGCATCGCGGCGGAGCTCTCTCACGACAAGATGATCCACGGTGTCACCCGGTTCTTCACCTCGTCTCTCGTCTTCTTTTTCATCCCCATCGCGATGGTCGGGGCGCGACGTTACCGCCTGAGCCGCACCTCGTGGCGCGGAATCCGCTTCTCGTTCCGCGGCCGGGCGTCGGCGTTCACCAAGATCTTCGTGAGGGGATCGCTGCTGAGCATGCTGACGCTCTCGCTCTACTACCCCTTTTTCCAGGCGCGACAGCAGCACTTCATGGTCTCGCATTCGCACTTCGGCCGCCGGCCGTTCCGATTCGACGGACGTGGGCGCGATCTCTTCGGCCCCTACGTGCTGACCGTGCTCCTGTTCCTACCGACCCTCGGCCTCTACACGTTCTGGTTCCAGGCGAAGAAGACCCGCTACTTCTGGGAGCACACCTATTTCGAGACCGCGCGGTTCCGGTGTACCGTCACTGGCCGGCAGCTCATGAACCTCACGATCGGCAATCTGGTATTGCTCGTGGTCACCCTGGGACTCGCGTGGCCGTGGGTGCTCGTGCGCAACGCGCGATTCGCGTTCGCGTATCTCAACATCGACGGCTCGCTCGACCTGGCCGGGATCGTCCAGGAACCCCAGCTCGCCACGGCCACGGGGGACGCGCTCTCCAGCCTCCTCGGCGCCGACGTCGACTTCGCGTAGCGCCTGCCCGATGCCCGGCGCGTTCACGGGCCACTACCTCGACGGCCGCAGCGCGGCGCGCCCGCAGGCGTCGATCCGCCTGATGCCGACCGGGATCGAGATCACGCTCGAGGGCGGCGGCCGCCTGTGGTGGCCGCTCAGGGAGGTACGCCAGACGCAGGGTTTCTACGCTGGCGAGCAGATCCGCCTCGAGCGCGGCGGACCGCTCGCCGAGACTCTCCTCGTCGACGATCCCACCTTCCTCGGGGCGCTGCACGACGCCGCGCCGGCCTTCGGGCGGCGCTTCCACGATCCGCGCCGGCGGCGCGCGCGGGTGCTGCTCACGATCGTGGCCGCCGTCACTGCCGTCACCGCGGGCGCGGTCATGTACGTGTGGGCGATCCCCGCGGCGGCGGGCCTGGTCGCCGGCCGCGTGCCCGTGTCATGGGAGGAGCGGCTCGGACAGGCGGCCGTGGACCAGTTCACGGCCTCGAAGCCGCGCTGCGTCGACCCCGAGCGCGAAGCGGCCATCGGCGCGATCGTCAAGAGGCTGCTGGAGCCAGTGGCCCGGGTCCCCTACACGTTCCGCGTGACGGTGCTCGACGATCGGACGGTCAACGCGTTCGCCGTCCCCGGCGGCCAGATCATCCTCCTCCGGGGGCTCGTCGAGCGCGCGCGGACGCCGGAGGAGCTGGCCGGAGTGCTCGCGCACGAGATCCAGCACGTGCTGCATCGCCACGCGACGCGTCTTCTGCTGCAGCACGCCTCGACCGGCCTCCTGCTGGTCGCGATCTCGGGCGACCTCACGGGCGTGATGGCCTACGGCATCGAAAGCGCGCGTGTGCTGGGCACCCTGAGCTACAGCCGTCAGCTCGAGAGCGAGGCGGACATGGAAGGGCTGCGCATGCTGCTGGCCGCAGATGTCGATCCACGGGGGATGATCGCCTTCTTCGAGACGGTGCGTAGCGGAGAGAACGGGCTGCCAGCCGCGGCACGCTACCTCGCTTCCCACCCGCCCGCCGCGGACCGGATCGAGAGCCTCAAGCGTCTGGCGGCATCGATTCCGCACCGATCCCGGCCGCTGCTGCCGGACCGGGACTGGAACGACCTCAGGCGGATCTGCAGCGGCTAGGAGCGCGGGAGATCGAGGAGAGCGTCACGGGTTCCCCGGGGCGTTTCGAGCCGCTCTGGGGGGCTTGGGGCCCCTTTCGGGGCCCAGTTAAACTAGGAACCGCTCAGCGGCGAGGAGCGTCGCCGAGGGCCACGACGACGAGGGAGCCGTCGGCGTCGACCGGACGGACGCCCCGTCCATACCCCGCAACGTGGTCGCAGAGCCAGCCGACGCAGGGCGTGCCGGGGTTGACCTCGCTCTTGATCGCGGCCCACTCCTCGGCCGCTGCGCGGCCGAGCGCCCGGTGGCGCGCGCTCGATTCGATCACGAGGACCAGCCGGGCACCGTCACCCTCGAGCCGCTTGAGGGCCGTCCGCGTCGCATCGACCGACGCCTGGATGAGGGTCTCGGGGTCCGGCGCCGAGCGCGCCTCGAAGCCTTCGGCGTAACCGAGTCCCGTCGAGTAGGCGGCCTCCAAGCACGCGGCACTGGCGAGCGGCTCGCTAGACGAGGCGCCGTACACCACCGGCGACGAGAGGACGCTGCAGACCGTCCGCATCTTGGGCCCCATCAGAACGCGCCACGGCTGCAGGAAGGCCTCCGCGGGCGTCCCAAAGCCAGGCTTCACGAACGCGAGGCCGAGGCCCCGTGGGTACCGCATCCGGAACGGCCAGCCTGCGAGGATGAGCCGTGCCGCCCCCTGCCCCGCCTCGGTCAGATCACGGCCGCCCGCGGCGGCGACCCCGCTCACGGCCCCTTCCCCGTTGGTGAGGCAGACGACGAGTGCCCCGGCCGTCACGGCGCCGTTGTGAGTGAGGATCGCCGAGGTAGCGCCTCCGGCGACGCCGACGGGACCGAGCACGCCCCGGATCATCGGGACCACGTCCTGGGCGGGCACGCCTGCGGTGACGAGGAGCACGAGATCAGGTGCGGTGCCGTGGAGCCCCGAGCGCGCCATCGCGGTCGCGCGCACGGCGGCCCAGATCGCGTCCTGGTGCGAGGCGAAGCCTATACCGATCTTGAGAGTCTTCGACTCGGTTTCGACGGGGATGCTCGCGTACATAGTTCCGAGCGTCTGCAGCCGGGGTGCCAACCGGAAGGGGCTGAAAGATCAGGGGCTTTCTTCATCGATTGACGGCGGTGGGTGTCAGTTCGGCAACAGGTGTGCCTTTTTAGAGCATGCCGTACTCCTTCAAACGACGATAGATCGTCCGCCGAGAAATCCCGAGAGCGCTCGCGGCCGCCTCCTTGTCGTCCTTGTAAAATGCGAGCGCGCGCAGGATCAGGTCCTTTTCAACGTCGGCGAGTCGGGGGACCGTCCCGCTCTGGGGAATGGACACCGAGGGCACCGACGCGTTGCCGAGGACCGGAAGATCCGCGAGCCCGATCTGCTCCCGCGCGCCCATGGCGAAGGCTCGCTCGATGACGTTCTCGAGCTCGCGCACATTGCCCGGGAAATCGTACCCGCCGAGCGTGGCCAGTGCGTCCGGCGTGATGCCCTTCACGTCCCGCCTGAAGCGCCGGTTGTAACGGCGCAGGAAATGGTTCACGAGCGCCGGAATGTCCTCGCGCCGGGCGCGCAGCGGCGGCAGGCTCACGCGGACCACGTTCAACCGGTAGTAGAGGTCCTGGCGGAAACGTCCGTCGGCGATCGAGCGGTCGAGGTCGCGGTTCGTCGCAGCGATGACGCGGACGTCGACCGGATGCGCCTTGGTCGAGCCGACCGGTCGCACCTGCATCTCCTGCAGCACGCGCAGGAGCTTCACCTGGAGGCCCGGCGACAGCTCGGCGATCTCGTCCAGGAAGATCGTGCCGTCGTGGGCGCCGCGGAAGAGGCCGAGCGCGTCCGACACAGCGCCCGAGAAGGCGCCGCGGACGTGACCGAAGAACTCGGATTCGAGCAGGTCTTCCGGGATTGCGCTGCAGTTCACCGGAATGAAGGGCCCTTTGTTGCGGTTCGAGAGCCGGTGGATCGCCGCGGCCACCAGCTCCTTGCCGGTGCCGCTCTCCCCCTCGATGAGCACCGGCGAGTCCGTGGTGGCCACCTTGCCGATGATCTCCTTCACGCGCTGCATTGGCTGCGCGTTGCCGACGAGCTCGTTGACGGTCAACTCCTCGCCCAGGCGCGTGCGGAGCGACTGGACCTCGCCCTTCAGGAATCGCTTCTCCGTCACGCGCGCCATGAGGTGGCGCAGCTCGTCGAGGATCAGTGGTTTGGACAGGTAGTCGTACGCGCCTTCCTTGAGGGCCTCGACGGCGGAGGCGATCGTGGGGTAGCCGGTCATCACGACGACCTCGATGGATTCGTCGTGGCGCTTGATCTCGCGGAGGAGATCGAGGCCGCTCATCTCCGGCATGCGGATGTCGGTGATGGCCGCGTCGTACAGCTCTAAGCGGATCGCCTCGAGCGCCTCCGCGCCGGTGCCGACGCATCCCACCTGGTAGCCCCACTGTGTGAGGGCTTCCTTCAGGAGCTTCAGGATCGAGGGCTCGTCGTCAACTACGAGGATCTTTGCGACTTCCATACCCTTTCTTCGACTCTAGCACGACCAAGATGTCAAACTGACAAGCTATATGTCGAGCTCCCGGAGGGTCTCCCCTTGCGCCGAATGTGGGCCCATGTTAGCGTGGGCGTTGACTTTTTACCGAGGAGACCGCTACATGGCGAACACCGAGACCGTCCACCTCACCGAAGAGAATTTCGATCAGACGCTCGGCCGAGATACCGGGGTCATGATGGTGGACTTCTGGGCGGAGTGGTGCGGACCCTGCCGCGCCATCGCGCCCCTGCTGGAGGACCTCGCCAGGGAATCGGCGGGCAAAGTGACGCTCGCCAAGGTCAACGTAGACGAGAACCCCGGGCTCGCCGCGCGCTATGGGATCCGCTCGATCCCGACAATCCTGTTCGTGAAGGGCGGCAAAGTCGCCGACCAAGTGATCGGCGCGGTGCCCCGGGCGAAGCTTCAAGCGAAGCTGGACGCTCTCGCCTAACGCGCCCCCGGCGGGGACCGCATCAGCACCTCCGGTACAGGCATCCCGTCACTCTCCCCGAGTCGTGACGAGTTCCGGGCTCTCGCGGCACAGGGCAATCTTGTGCCCGTGTTCGCCGAGTTGCCGGCCGACCTCGACACGCCGCTGTCCGCCTATCTGCGCTTGCGGCCGGGCCCGTACTCGTTCCTGCTCGAGTCCGTCGAGGGCGGCGAGGTGTGGGCGCGCTATTCGTTCCTTGGCGTCGATCCGCTGATGGTCATGACGGCGAAGAACGGCCGGCTCACGCTCAGTCGGAACGGCCGGACCGAGCGGCTGCCGGAGGGCAATCCGCTCGTGGCCGTACGTGATCTCCTCCGGCAGTTCCAGCCGGTAGCAGTGCCAGGCCTGCCGAGGTTCCAGGGCGGCGCCGTCGGCTACCTCGCCTACGACATGGTCCACCATATGGAGCGGCTGCCACGCACCGCGAACGACGACCTCGGGCTGCCGGACGCGGTGTTCCTCTTCACCGACACGCTGCTCGTCTTCGATAACCTTCGCCATCGACTGCTCGTCATCGCCAATGCGGTCGTGGACCGGCGTGATCCCGCGGCGCTCGACCGCGCCTACGACCGCGCCGCCGTCCGCATCGGGATGACGCTCGCAAAGCTCGCGCGCCCGGCGCGGCCGCCGTCCACGTTCGCTCTGTCCGCGACGGCGCCGCTCCTGGCCGAAGGCGAGGAGGGCTTCACCTCGACGATGAACGAGGCTCAGTTCACTGATGCCGTCCACCGGGCGAAGGAGTTCATCGCCGCGGGGGACGCCTACCAGATCGTGCTGTCGCGCCGGCTCGACTGCCGCCTCACGGCCGATCCGTTCACTATTTACCGGGCGCTCCGGACGATCAACCCGTCACCGTACCTCTCCTTTCTCCGGTTCGGCCCGCTGTCCATCGTGGGCTCGTCGCCCGAGGTGCTGGTGCGCGTCGAGGGCAATCGCGTCGATCTGCGCCCGATTGCCGGCACGCACCCGCGCGGCGCCACCGAGACCGAAGACCGCGAGATCGAGGAGCGGCTCCGGAACGACCCGAAGGAGCGCGCGGAGCACGTGATGCTCGTCGACCTCGGGCGGAACGACGTCGGACGCGTGTCCGAGCTGGGGTCGGTCAAGGTCACCGAGTTCATGGAAATCGAGCGCTACTCGCACGTGATGCACCTGGTGAGCCACGTGACCGGCAAGCTCAAGGCCGGCAGTGACGCGCTCGACGTGCTCCAGGCGTGCTTCCCCGCCGGCACCCTCAGCGGGGCGCCGAAGATCCGCGCAATGGAGATCATCGACGAGCTGGAGCCGACCCAGCGGGGACCCTACGGCGGCGCCGTCGGCTACGTCTCCTACTCGGGCAACCTCGACTCGTGCATCACGATCCGTACCGTCGTGTGTCACGGCCGGCGCGCCTTCATCCAGGTGGGCGCCGGCATCGTGGCCGACTCCGATCCGAAGACCGAGTGGCTCGAGACGTGCTCCAAGGCGCGTGGTATGGTCCTGGCGCTGCGGATGGCCTCCGGGACGCCGTCGCGACAATGATCCTCGTCATCGACAACTACGACTCCTTCACGTACAACCTCGTCCAGTACCTGGGCGAGCTGGGCGCGACGCTGGAGGTCGTGCGCAACGACGCCGTGAGCTGTGACGCGATCGCTGCGCTCAAGCCCGAGCGCGTGGTGATCTCCCCCGGTCCGGGCACGCCCGACCAGGCGGGGGTGTCTCTCGAGGTGATCCGCCGGCTCGGGCCCGGCACGCCGATCCTCGGCGTCTGTCTCGGCCACCAGGCGATCGGCCAGGCCTATGGCGCCACGGTCGCGCGCGCGAAGACCCAGATGCACGGCAAGACGTCGGCGATCCGCCACGACGGCCGCGGGGTCTTTGCGGGCCTCGGGAACCCCTTCGTCGCTACGCGCTACCACTCGCTCGCGGTCCTACGCGACACCGTCCCCGACGTGCTGGAGGTGACGGCCTGGGCCGAGGACGGGGAGATCATGGGCCTCCGTCACCGGCGCGACCCGGTCGAAGGCGTCCAGTTCCATCCCGAGTCGATCCTGACGGTCGAGGGAAAGCAGCTTTTGAGAAACTTCCTCATCGGTCCCGGATGACCACCCCCCCTGCGACCGAGCGGCGCCTGATCGAGATCATCCGGCGGGCGGTCCGGAAGGCGTCAGGGGTCCGTGTTGGAATCGGCGACGACTGCGCGGTCCTCGAGCCGGACGCCGGAAGCCTCCTTCTGGCAACGACCGACCTGCTCATCGAGGACGTGCACTTCCGGCGTCGCTGGGCCACGCCCACCGACATCGGCTGGAAAGCGCTCGCCGTGAACCTCTCCGACATCGCCGCGATGGGCGGCCGGCCCCGCTGGGCCCTGATCGCGCTCGCCTGCCCGGAGGCCGTTGGGCTCGACGAGGCCGAGGCCTTCTACGCTGGGGTCCGGGCGCTCGCGTCGGAGCACGACGTGACGATCGTCGGCGGGGACACCGCTGCATCGCCCCGGGGCTGGATCGTCAACATGACACTGCTCGGCGAGGCGGTCCGGCCACCGATCACCCGGTCAACGGCGCGCGGCGGCGACGTGATCGCCGTGACGGGGTCGCTGGGGCGTTCCGCGGCCGGGCTCGCGCTCCTGGAGGCGACCCCGGCGCCGCGCGGCGTGACCGCCGCCGAGGCGACCGACGTCACGACCGCGCACCTGAGGCCCCGGCCACGGACCCGAGAAGGGCAGTGGCTCGCCGCGGCCGGGGGCGTCACGTCGATGATCGATCTCTCCGACGGCCTCGCGACCGATCTCGGCCACCTGTGTGAGGAGAGCGGGCTCGGTGCGCGCGTGGAGCTCGGAAGGCTCCCCGTGGAGGCCACGGTGCATGCCGTAGCGCGGGCGCTCGATCGGGAGGCGCTGGCGTGGGCCACCGGCGGCGGCGAGGACTACGAGCTCCTCCTCACCTGCGCGCCAGAGGCGTTCGAGCGCCTGGCCGGGGGGCTCGCGGCGACGATCGGGACACGGCTCAGCGCGGTGGGCGAGATGACGGCCGCCGCCGACGGCGTCCGGTACGTCGACGCCGGCGGGCAGCCCATCCCTGTCCGCGCCGGGTTCGAGCATTTCGTGACGGGGCGCGCCCGTGTCTGACACCCTCGGCCTGGGGTTGCTGGCCCTCGGCATCCTCATCGTCTGCTCCGCGATCCTCACGGGCGCCGAGGCCGCGTACTTCTCCCTGGGCCGCGCCCGGCTGAGACAAGTCGCCGCGAAGAGCGAGGCGGAAGGCGCGCCCAAGCCGCTCATCGAGCGCCCGCACGAGCTGCTCGTCACACTGCTGGTCGGCATCACGGTCATCAACATCGGGGCCGCCGCGATCGCGGCGACGATCGCCGACAGCCTCTTCGGTCCGAGCTGGGGGCTGTTCGTCGAGATGATCGTGTTGATCTTCGTCCTGACGACCTTCGGCGAAGTCCTGCCGATGACGCTCGCGGTCAAGTACCCGGAGCGGTTCCTGGCCTTCGCCGGACGCCCGGTGGCGTGGCTCGGCGTGCTCCTGGCGCCCGTGCGCGCCGCCCTCGCGGGACTGACGGCGCTGACGGTCAGCCTCATCGGCCGCGGACGCGTCGAGCAGGCGATGCTCAGCGAGGAGGAGCTGCGGACACTCGTCGACGTCGGCGCGAGCGAGGGTGTCGTCGAGCGTGAAGAGCGCGAGATGATCCACAAGGTGTTCGAGCTGGAAGACACCCTCGTCCGATCGGTCATGGTACCGCGCCCCGACATGGTCTGCCTCGACGTCGAGACGCCGGCGGCGGAGATCCTGCCGGCGCTCCGCGAGCACTTGCATTCGCGCGTGCCAGTGTACGAGGGCTCGATCGACGTCATCGTGGGCATCCTGTACACCAAGGATCTGCTGCCCTACATGGAGGGGTTACCGGTGGGGTTCGACCTCCGCGCCCACCTGCACCCCCCGTACTTCGTGCCGGAGTCCAAGCGCGCGGACATGCTGCTCCAGGAGTTCCAGGCCAAGAAGCTCCACATGGCGATCGTGGTGGACGAGTACGGGGGCACCGCCGGCCTCGTCACCCTGGAGGATCTCCTGGAGGAGCTGGTGGGTGATATCTCCGACGAGTACGACGAGCCCGAGCGCCTGATCCAGCGGGTGGACGCGAAGACCTTCCGGGTGGCCGGCAAGCTGCCGCTCGAGGAGCTCAATGCCGTCACCGGGCTCAAGATCACCAACGAGGGCTATGACACCGTCGGCGGCTGGGTGCTCGACCTCTTCGGACGCGTGCCGCGGCGGTCCGAGCGCTTTGAAACGCCGGAGCTCTGGCTGACGGTGGAGAAGGTGGAGCGGACGCGAATTCTCGAGGTGCTCGTCTCGCTCAAGAAGCCCGCTCCGAAGGAGGCGGCCGCGTGAGCCTCCTCTGGCTGGCCGGACTGTGTCTGCTGCTCACGATGTTCTTCTCGGCGGCGGAGATGGCGTTCATCGCCGCCAACCGGCTGCGCCTGCGGCACCTGGCCGAGGAGGGGAGCACGACCGCGGCGCTCTACCTCGAAGCGTTTCGCCAGCCCGAGCGCGCGCTCTCGACGGCGATGATCGGGGTGACGATGGCCCACATCGTGGCCGGCTCGGCGGTGACCTGGACCCTCCTGCCGGCGCTGGGGGCGTGGGCGCCGCTGGTCGCGACGCTCCTCCTGACCCCGGTGATGCTCGTCTTCGGCGAGATCATCCCGAAGGCCATCGCGCGGGAGTGGGCGACGAGCCTGATCCTGACTCTCTACCGGCCGCTGACCTGGGCGGCGACGCTGCTGGTACCGTTCGTGGCGTTCGCGAACTTCGTCGTCGGCGCGATCCTGCGAACCTTCGGCGGGCGTCAGGTCGACATGCGCGCCTTCGTCTCGCGCGAGGAGCTGAAGGCGCTGCTCCAGATGCAGCCCGGCGAGGCGGACGTGACGACCCACGAGGCGCAGCTGATCGACAAGATCTTCGACCTCGGCGACACGACCGTGCGCGAGGTCATGGTGCCGCTGGTCGAGGTCGCCACGCTCCCCGACACGGCGACGCCACGTGACGCCATCGCGTGCGTCCTGGAACGCGGGTTCTCGCGGATCCCGATCTACCGACGGCGCGAGACCAACATCGTGGGCGTGGTCGGTGTGAAGGATCTGCTGAGCCGCGGCGCGTCGGTGAGGACCCTGGACGAGCTGAAACGCCCGCCGTATTATGTGCCGGAAACCAAGCGCATCGACGACCTGCTCCGCGAGATGCAGCGCAACCGCACCCACATGGCCGTCGTCGTGGACGAGTACGGTGGCTCGACCGGCGTCGTGACGCTCGAGGACGTTCTCGAGGAGATCGTGGGCGACATCCACGACGAGCACGAGCGGGCGCCCGCGGCGGCGGAGCGGCTGCCCGACGGGAGCTACCGGGTCGCCGCGCGCGCGAACATCGATGAGCTGAACGAGGCGTTCGACTGGACTCTGCCGAAGCGGGACTACGAGACCGTCGCGGGGCTCGTGCTCGCGACGCTGCATCGGATCCCCCGGCCGGGCGAGGGGTTCCAGGTCCCGGGCTATTCGATCACCGTGCTCGAGGCCGACGCTCGGCGCGTCATGGCGGTGAAGATCGTGCCGGTCGCCGGCACCAACAGTTCATAGCCGCGCCTCGGCCGGCGGGGCCCCAGCCCCGCGACGGCCTGCGGCGCGCATCACCTGTTCATAGCCGCGCCTCGGCCGGCGGGGCCCCAGCCCCGCGACGGCCTGCGGCGCGCACAAGGAGGGGCTTGAGCATGGCTGGAACGATGGTCGAGTTCGCGTCGAACGGGAGCAAGACGGCCGGGTACCTGGCGACGCCCGCTTCGGGCAAGGGCCCGGGCGTGCTGGTGCTCCAGGAGTGGTGGGGTCTCGTCGGACACATCAAGAACGTCTGCGATCGTTTCGCCGCCGAGGGGTTCACGGCGCTCGCGCCGGACATGTACCATGGCAAGACGGCCAGCGAGCCCGACGGCGCCGGCAAGCTCTTCATGGCGTTGAACATCTCGCAGGCGGAGCGCGATCTGCGGGGCGCCGCGACCCATCTGCTCGGGCACTCGTCGACGAAGAAGATCGGTGCCGTGGGCTTCTGCATGGGCGGCCAGCTCGCCCTTTATGCCGCCGCGCTCAACCCTACGGTCGGCGCCTGCGTCAATTTCTACGGCATCCACCCGAACGTGAAGCCCGACTACTCGAAGCTATCGGGGCCGGTCCTCGGCCTCTTCGCGGAGAAGGACGGCTTCGTGACACCTCAAGTCGCCAAGGACACGGACGCGGCCATCAAGAAGGCCGGCAAGCAGTCGGAGATCCACATCTACCCAGGCGTGGATCACGGCTTCTTCAACGACGACCGACCGGACGTCTATAACAAGGCCGGCGCCACCGACGCTTGGCGGCGTACGCTCGCTCACTTCCGCCAGAATCTGAAGTAGCCGCCCGGCGCGAACACGGCAGCGAGAGACGCCTGCGCCTGAGGCTCCCTCGCTGCCGTGTTCGGCCCGCCCCAGTTGCCTAGTAAGACTTACTCGACCGTCGGCCTCCTGACGGTCCGCATTCGGCTCCAGACGTACAAATGCCTACTCCCACGGACATTTCCGACTCTGGCATTCCCCCTGCTTTCGTCCTGCTGCAGTACGAAATCCACGGGGAGGAGCGTCCACATGAACATGCGCGTGCTCATCGCTGGCCTCGTAATCGCTCTCGGGATCGCCGAGATCGCAATGAGCACCGCGGCGCTCTACACGGAGAGCATCACGCCATCGAGCCTGGAGCCGGAGGTCCGTCCGGATCAGGACCAGCGGAGACCCGAATGACAGCCGCCCTCGAGGTTCGCCTCATCAAGCGGCCAGGCGCAGCCCGGCCGCTCGCGGTGCGAGTCACCTACTACCGAATCCCGCCCGGTCACGCGAAGAGGATGGAGAGGTCGAGGTTCGAGCACAGCAGCGAGGTCAAGCATGACTGACCCGCACTCAGGAGCGTGGTAGGAGGACGGTGAAGCGGCTGCCCTTCCCCTCGCGCGACTCGGCGATGACGCGACCCCCGTGGGCGCTCGCAACGCCCCGCACGATCGCCAGGCCCAGGCCGGTGCCGCCCCGATCTCGGTGTGCCTGCCGGTACGGGTCGAAGATGTTCGGCAGGGCATCAGCGGGGATACCCACACCCGTGTCCTCGACCTGGAGCTCGAACTCTGGGCTCGCGTCGATGATCCGAACGACGACACGCCCGCCGTGTGGGGTAAAGCGGATCGCGTTGGCGCCGAGATTGACCACGAGCTGGTAGAGCCGCTCCTCATCGCCGAGGTACGCGAAGTGCGACCCGTAGCGCTCGCGCTCCAGGGCGACCCCCGCCTCCTCGGCTTGCGGGTGAAGCTCCTCGACGACGCGGTCCACGAGCATCGCGAGGTCGAGCGGCTGACGGTTGAGCTCCACGAGCCCCGCCCGGAGCCGCGACATCTCGAGGATCTGATTGGCGAGCCGGAGCAGCCTCTCGGAACTCCGCCCGATGATGTCGGTCAGGCGCCCCTGCTTCTCGGTGAGGGGGCCGGGAGCACCCTCGTGAAGGAGGTCGACGGCGCCGCGGATCGACGTGAGCGGCGACCGGAGCTCGTGGGAGACGGTTGCGAAGAACTCCCGTTTCGTCTCCTCCATCTCGCGCAGCTGGCTCGCCATCGAGTTGAACGAGAGCGCGAGCGCTCCGATCTCGTCGCGGCTGTCGACCGCGATGGGCTCTCGGAACGCACTCGCGGCGACCTCGGCGGTGGCCGAGGACAGCAGGTCGAGCGAGCGAGTCATCCGCCGAGCGACGATCGCCGTCCCGAGCAGGGCCAGGCCGACGGCCGCGCCCAGCGCGATCAGCACCGCGGTCCACGTGCGCGCCTCGAGACGCGCGGCCTCGGTCTGCGAGGCGACGACCCGCGCGCGGGTCGCCGCCATCAGCCCGTCCAGGCTTTCCCGGACCTGCTGGCCCAGCACCAGCGCGGCGGCGTCCGTCAGCCGCACGGCACGCGCGCGGTCGCCACGGTGGAGGAGCGCGTGCTCCTCGGCGACGAGGCGCCGGTACTCCTCGAACGCGGCTCTGGCCTCGCGCAGGTGCAGCGCCTCCCGCTCGCTCAGCGAGTACTCGGTGAGGCGCTCGAGATCCTCCGCGATCCGCGCCGCCAGCTCGGTCCACGCTGTCGCATACCGCCGGTCGCCCATCACCACCGCGCGCGCCTCGAGTCCCAGGAGCGGTGGAATCGCCTCGCGGGCGGACGCGGTGAGGCTCAGCGCGGGGATGGTGCGGGTCGTGATCTCGCGGTTGACGGACACGAGACGGCCCACCGCGCCGAGGCTCAGGGCGCTGACGCCCGCGAGCACAGCGATCACGAGCGCGGAGGCGAGGAAGATCTTGGATCGGAGCCGCATGCCCAACCCACGGCCGTTTTTCATTCGGACATTCCTGCCCTGAGCCGCTTCACCAGCTCGTAGAACGCGCTCTTCCCGCCTCGATACCCGGTGACCCGGACGCGCCGAAGAATCTCGGCGCCCGAGAGGTCGGGCTCTTCGTGTAGCCACTGTCGCACCATGGGGGCGCATCGCGCCGCTACGGACGGGCGCCCGGCCCGACTGGGCTGTGGAACCCGCGACACCCGCTCGGAGGCTTCCATGCTACGGTGTCTAGGGCAAAACTGATACCGGATTCGAGAGCCAGGAATATCAGTGCTTTCCGCGCCGCCCCGGTAGCGCGAGCTGGTAAGTCCCTAGGCAGGCCGATCATTCTCGAGCCAGCGCCTTGCGTGCAGGAGCGGTGCACGATCGGCGGGATTCGCCGGCTTCACGGCGGGGCGCCTCGATCGCGAGCGTGTCCTTCACACTCTTCTTGCTTCGTCGACCGACGGCCTCCTATACTCACCGCACTTCATTCGGGCTCGTGGTCGGCGGCTCTGATGGGCTCCGCCAGAGGCAGCCGGCGCACACGGAGGTGAAGCCGATGTGGAAGCGAGCGGAACCGCTACGGCCGACGGGTGTCCCGGCCAACACCGCGCAGGCACCGTCCCACCCATCAGTGTTGCCTGATGGCTTTGATCGGACACGGGGAGAACAACGCGTTATGAACGAAGAGCTGGCGAGCATCGGGAAGAGTATCGTCATCAACGGCGAGCTCAGCGGCAGCGAGAACCTCACGATCGAAGGCCAAGTCGACGGCAAGATCGAGCTACGGGACCACGTGCTGACGGTTGGATCGAACGGGCGTATCAAGGCGCAGGTCACCGCCAAGTCCATCGTCGTGTTGGGGCATGTGGCGGGTAATCTGACCGCGACCGAGAGGGTGGACATCAGGGAGAACGGATCAGTCGAAGGAGATATCGTGGCGCCAAGAGTGGCGATCGCCGACGGATCGCACTTCCGCGGGAGCATCGACATGCAGCGCAAGGAGCAATCGGCCGCGACGGACCGGCCGCTCGGAGGACTCAAGCCCGAGGCGAAGGTGCCGATGCCCGCGCCGGCCGCGAACGGTGAGCTTGCCCGCGTCTGACTACCCGGACGCGGCGGCGGCCTTCTCCTTACGCTTCCGCCGGCCGGTCGCGCCGGCTTCGCCCTTGGGAGCGCGTTCCTTCTTCTCGCCCTTCTTGTCCTTGTCCGTCGGCGTCTCGACGCGATCGACCAGCTCGAGGAACACCAGGGGCGCCCCGTCGCCCGGGCGCTGGCCGGCCTTGATGATGCGAGTGTAGCCGCCGTGGCGATCGGCGAAGCGCGCGGCGATCGTGTCGAAGAGCCGGCCCACCACCTCGGTGTCCGGGATCATCGACAGGGCCTGGCGGCGCGCGTGGAGGTTCTCGCGCTTGGCCAGGGTGACCATGTGGTCCGCGAGGCCCCGCACCGCCTTGGCCTTCGCCTCGGTCGTGGTGATGCGCTCGTGCCGGAACAGCGCGACGAGGAGGTTGCGGAACAGCGCCCAGCGGTGCTGCGTGACACGGCCGAGCTTGTAGCCGGCGTTGCGGTGCCTCATCGGGCCACGCTGCCCCGCCCCAGGGCGCCGAGGACGTTCGGATCGATCCGCATACCGAGCGACAGGCCGAGCGCGGCGAGCGCCGTCTTGATCTCGTCGATCGATTTCTCACCGAGGTTCTTCACATGCTCCAGGTCGGCCTCGTTCTTCTGGACCAGGTCCACCACCTGGTTCAGCTCGGCGTTCTTCAGCGCGTTGATGGCGCGGGCCGGAAGCGCCAGCTCCTCGAGCGTCTTGGCCAGGGCATCGCGCAGGAACGCCTCTCCGCCATCGCCCTCCGCTTCCTCGTCCTCGCGCGGCACGCCGGCGGCCAGCGGACGAAAGTGGTCCTTGAGGTAGGTGGAGGCGCGGGTGAGCGCGTCGTCGGGGCTCACGGAGCCGTTCGTCCACACCTCGACCACCAGCTTTTCGTAGTCGGTGATCTTCCCGAGCCTGGACATCTCGACGTTGTACGCCACCCGTGTGATGGGCGAATAGGCGGCGTCGAGCGGCAGCGCGCCGGCCGGGACGGCGGTGGTCGCACGATCGACCGCCTCGTAGCCGCGGCCGATGCCGACGCCGAGCTCCATCGTCACCCGGGTGTTGGATTCGATCGTGAAGAGATGGATTTCGGGGTTCACCACCTCGACGTCGGTCTCGGGGACGTCCGCGCCCGTCACGACCTTCGGTCCGCTCACCTCGATCCGCAGCACCTTGGGCTCACCCGACGGCACCTGGATCGCGAGCTTCTTGAGATTGAGCAGGACATCGACGGTGCCCTCCTTGACGCCCGGGATTTTGGTCTCCGCGCTCCTGACACCGTCGATCCGCACCCAGGACACCGCCGCGCCCGGCACGACCGCGAGCAGGGTACGCCGGAGCGAGTTCCCGACGGTGAGCGCGTAGCCCTTCTCGAAGGGCTCGGCGACGAGCCGTCCGTACTGGTCGCTCAGGATCTCCCACTCGACCTTCTTCGGCTTCTGAAACGGAATACGTGGCATAGCCTTCCTTACTTGCTGTACAGCTCGACGATGAGCTGCTCGGCGACGGGGATCTGGATATCGTCACGCAGCGGCAAGCTCCGGACGACCCCCCTCTTCTCGTTCAGGTCGAGCTCCAGCCACTGCGGCACCTGGCCGCGGCCGGCGTTGACGTTGTCGTCGAGCCTGACCTGCAGCTTGGAGGTCGGCCGGAGCTGGATCAAGTCGCCGACTTTCACCAGAAGCGACGGGATCGACACCTTCCGGCCGTTCACCTGGAAGTGACCGTGCGCCACCATCTGCCGCCCTTCGCGGCGCGAGGCCGCGAACCCGAGCCGGTGCACGACGTTGTCGAGGCGCAGCTCGAGAAGCCGCAGGAGGTTCTCGCCGGTGACACCCTTCTCGGCCTCCGCCCACTGGAAATACTTGCGGAACTGGCTCTCGAGCACACCGTAGATCCGCTTGGCCTTCTGCTTCTCGCGGAGCTGGACGCCGAAGGCGGTGAGCTTGCCGCGGTTGAGCCCGTGCTGACCCGGCGGATAGTTGCGCCGCTCGATCGCGCACTTGTCGGTGAAACAACGGGCGCCCTTCAAGAAGAGCTTCATGCCCTCGCGTCGGCACAGCCGGCACTTCGCGTCGCGATACCGCGCCATCGCCGCCCCCTACACCCGCCGCCGCTTCGGCGGGCGGCACCCGTCGTGCGGGATCGGCGTCACGTCACGGATGGCGGTGATCTCCAGGCCCGCGGCCTGCAGGGAGCGGATGGCCGCCTCCCGGCCGGCCCCGGGGCCGCGCACGAAGACTTCGATCTGCTTCAGGCCGTACTCCATCGCCTTGCGCGCGGCGAACTCGGAGGCCGTCTGGGCGGCGAAGGGCGTGCTCTTGCGCGAGCCCTTGAACCCCGCGCTCCCGGCGCTCGACCAGGACACGACGTTCCCCATGCGGTCGGTGAGCGTGACGATCGTGTTGTTGAACGTCGCCTGGATGTGGGCGATGCCGGTGCGCACCTCGCGCCGCTCGCGCTTCTTGCCGCCCTTCTTCCGTGGTGTCGGTTTCGCTTCCTCGGCCATGCCTTACGCTCCCGCTTTCTTCGGCGCTGCCGCCGGCGCGGCCGCGGGCGCGGGCGCCGCCGTCGTCGCGGCCACCTTCTTCTTGATCATCACACCCCGCTTCGGCCCTTTTCGCGTCCGGGCGTTCGTATGCGTGCGCTGACCCCGCACCGGGAGGCCGCGCCGGTGCCGGATTCCGCGGTACGCGCCGATGTCCATGAGGCGCTTCACGTTCATCGACACCTCGCGGCGCAGGTCACCTTCGACCTTGAGCTCGCGCTCGATGAGCTCGCGGATCCGGTTCACCTCGTCGTCCGACCACGCCTTCACCCGCTTGCTGGGGTCGACGTTGGCCCGGAGCAGGATGCGCCGCCCCGTGGACCGGCCGAGACCGTAAATATACGTCACCGCAACTTCGCCCCGCTTCTCCCGGGGCAGATCCACTCCCGCCACTCGTGCCATAGTCCCCTCCGCCCGCTCAGCCCTGTCGCGCCTTGTGCCGCGGGTTCTTGCAGATGATCCGCGTCACGCCGCGACGCTTGACGATCTTGCAGTGCTCGCAGCGCACCTTGATCGACGGTCGTACTTTCATCGCTCCTGTCCTCGCCCCGGTCCTTACTTGAACCGATAGGTGATTCGGCCGCGGGTGAGGTCGTACGGCGACAGCTCGACCTTCACGCGGTCACCCGGCAGGATGCGGATGAAATTCATCCGCATCTTACCGCTGACGTGCGCGAGCACCTTGTGCCCGTTCTCGAGCTCGACCCGGAACATCGCGTTGGGCAGCGGCTCGACCACCGTCCCCTCGACCTCGATCGCGTCTTCTTTGGGCACTATCCGCGACCCGCGGGCGCCGTGGGCGCCGACTGGCCGATCCGGCTCGTCAGCACCTCCGGGCCGTGCTCGGTCACCGCCACGGTGTGCTCGAAGTGTGCGGCCAGACTCCCGTCCTGCGTCACGGCCGTCCACCCGTCGTCCAGAATCCTGACCTCCCAGCTCCCCATCGTGACCATCGGCTCGATCGCCAGCACCATCCCGGCACGGAGCTGCGGGCCCCGGCCCGGATCCCCGAAGTTGGGAATCTGGGGCTCTTCGTGCAGCGCCCGCCCGATGCCGTGCCCGACGAAGGCGCGCACGATCGAGAACCCGTGCGCCTCGACGTGCGACTGGACGGCGTGCGACACGTCGGACAGCCGCCGATCCGTCCGGCACTCCTGGATGGCCCGCTCCAGGCTCTCACGGGTGACGTCCAGGAGCTTCTGCACGTTCGCCGGCACCGGGCCGACCGGCAGCGTGAACGCGCAGTCCGCGTAGTACCCCTCGACGATGCATCCGAGGTCGAGCCCGACGATGTCGCCCTCGTGGATCTTGCGCCGGGGCGACGGGATGCCGTGCACGACTTCCTCGTTGATCGAAATGCAGACCGTCGCCGGAAAGCCGCGATAGCCTTTAAAGGCCGGCGCGGCGCCCTCGCGATGGATGTACGCCTCGACGTCCTCGTCGATGTCGAGCGTCGACATTCCCGGGCGGACGGAGGCGCGCAGGCGCTCCACCACGCCGGCCAGGATGTGGCCCGCTCGCCGCATGAGCGCGATCTCGCGCGCCGACTTGAGCACGATCACCGTTCGGCCCCCACGGCGGCCCGGACCGCGTCCCTGATGGCCGCGATCGCGCCCTCGCCGACCACGGTGGCCAGCACGTTGCGCTGGCGGTAGTAGTCGAGCAGGGGCGCCGTCTGTCGCCGGTAGACTTCGAGGCGGTTCCGCACGGTGGCCTCGCGGTCGTCTTCCCGCTGATAGAGCTCGCCGCCGCACGCGTCGCAGACGCCCGCGCGCTTCGGCGGGCTCGACGTCAGATGGTACGTACGGCCGCACGCGCGGCACACGCGCCGGCCCGTCAGCCGGCGCAGCAGCTCGGCCTCGGAGACGTCGAAGTAGACCACCGCGTCGAGCGTCTGGCCGAGGTCCTTCAACAGTCGCGCGAGGGCCTCCGCCTGGGCGATGGTCCGCGGAAAGCCGTCGAGGATGAAGCCCCTCGCCGCGTCGCGCCCGCCGAGGCGCTCGGCCATCAACCGAATGATCACATCGTCGGGGACGAGCGCGCCGTGATCCATGTAGCGCTTGGCTTCGACTCCGACTGCCGTGCCGGCCGCCACCGCCTCGCGCAACATGTCGCCGGTCGCGAGGTGGGGCACGCCCCACTCGCGCGCGAGGTCGCGCGCCTGGGTGCCCTTGCCGGCTCCCGGAGGTCCGAGAAACGCGACGCGCACGCTCAACTCCGCGCGAACGCGCCCGAGCGCGACTTGGACCGCTTCAGGAAGCCCTCGTAGTTCCGCATGAGGAGGTGGGACTCCATCTGGCGAACGGTGTCGAGCGCCACGCCGACCACGATCAAGAGGCTGGTCCCGCCGAAGTAGAACGGCACGTTGAACCAACGGATCAGGTAGTCCGGCAGCACCGAGATCAGCGCGAGGAACAGGGCGCCCGGCAGGGTGATCCGCGTGAGCGTCCGGTCGATGTACTCCGCCGTCTTCTTGCCCGGCCGCACGCCCGGGATGAAGCCACCGTACTTCTTCATATTGTCCGCGAGGTCGATCGGGTTGAACACGATCGCCGTGTAGAAATAGGCGAAGAAGACGATCAGCCCCATGTACATCAGGGTGTAGAAGGCGCGTCCGGGCGACATCGCGTCGGCGATCCACTGCATCCACGGGTGCGGGACGAATCGCGTCAGGGTCGCCGGGAACAGGATCAGCGAGGACGCGAAGATGACCGGGATGACGCCCGCCGTGTTGATCCGTAACGGGATGTGCGTCGACTGCCCGCCGTACACGCGCCGGCCGACGACGCGTTTGGCGTACTGCACCGGGATCTTTCGCTGGCCCTCCTGCATGAGCACGACGGCCGCCGTCACCCCGACCATCACCAGGATGATCGCGCCGAAGACGAAGAGCTTCAGCTCGCCCGTCGAGATGAGGACGTACGAGGCCTGGATGGCCGACGGCAGCCGCACGACGATTCCCGCGAAGATGATCAGCGAGATCCCGTTGCCGATGCCCTTCTCGGAGATCTGCTCGCCCATCCACATGATCAGCGCGGTCCCCGCGGTCAGCGTGATCATCGTCAGCAGCCGGAACCCCCAGCCGGGCGTCGGCACGATCGCCAGGCCCTCGGGGCTCCGCATGCTCTCGAGGCCGTACGCGATGCCGAGCGCCTGGACGCACGACAGCACGATCGTGCCGTACCGGGTGTACTGGGTGATCTTCTTGCGGCCCGCCTCGCCCTCCTTGGCGAGCCGCTCGAGCGTCGGGACGACGACGGTCAGGAGCTGCAGGATGATCGACGCCGAGATGTACGGCATGATGCCGAGCGCGAAGATGGACAGCCGCCTCAGATTTCCGCCCGAGAAGAGATCGACCATTCCCAGGAGCGTGCCCTGCACCTGATCGAAGAACTGCGAGAGCGCATGGCCGTCGATGCCGGGGGTGGGCACGTGGGCGCCCAGACGGTACGCGACGAGCAGCACCGCGGTCATGAGGACGCGCCGCTTCAGCTCCGGGATCTTGAAGACGTTCTGGAAGCTCTGGAGACTCTCGATCACGAAGCCGGCACCTCGCCGCCGAGCGTCTCGACGCGACCGCCCTTCGCCTCGATCTTCGCGCGCGCGGATCCGCTCACCGCGTGCGCGCGGACGGTCAGCGCATGCGCCACGTCCCCCTCGCCGAGGATCTTCACGCGCGACCGCGCGCTGCCCTTGATCAGGCGCGCGCGGGTGAGGCTCTCGGGATCGACCACAGCATTCGGCCCGAACCCGCCGAGCGCCTCGAGGTTGACGACCACGTAGACGGTCCGGCCGCCGTGGGGGACGAAGCCGCGCTTGGGCAGCCGGCGGTAGAGCGGCATCTGGCCGCCCTCGAATCCGCCGCCCTTGCCGCCGCCCGACCGGGCGTTGTGGCCCTTGTGCCCCTTGGTAGAGGTCTTCCCGTGACCGGAGCCGGGGCCGCGACCGATCTTCTTCCGCCGCTTGGTGGCGCCCGGCGCCGGGCGCAGCTCGTCAAGCTTCACGGGTCACCTTGAGCACGTGGGGTACCGCCGCGATCATGCCGCGCACCGACGGCGAGTCCGCGTGGCTGACCACCTGACGGATGTGGCGGAGGCCGAGCGCCCGGACCGTCGCTTCCTGCCTGGGGGACAGGCCGATGAGCGAGCGCGTGAGCGTGACTCTAAGCCTCTTGTCGGCCACCGACCGTCTCCTCCACCAACGCGCTGTCGCCACGCCGCCGCGCCGCGTGCAGGTCTTGCAGGCGCTTGATCCGGCGCAGGGCGTCGAGCGTGGCCTTGAGCACGTTGTGCGGGTTATTCGATCCGAGCGTCTTCGTGAGGATGTCCTGCACGCCCGCCGCCTCGAGGATCGGCCGCACGGCGCCCCCGGCGATGACGCCCGTGCCAGGCACCGCCGGCTTGAGGAAGACGCGCCCGGCGCCGAAGTGTCCGGTGATCTCGCACGGGATCGTCGTGTCCTTCAGCGGCACGAAGATCAGATCCTTCTTGGCGTGCTCCACCGCCTTGCGGATCGCCTCGGGCACCTCGTGGGCCTTGCCGAGGCCGACACCCACGTGGCCCCGACCGTCGCCGACCACCACCAGCGCCGTGAACGAGAAGCGGCGGCCGCCCTTGACGACCTTGGCCACGCGGTTGATGGAGACAACGCGGTCATTCAGCTCGAGCACGCTCGGATCGATCTTCGCTTCTGCCACTATATCTCCCTTTTGGAGAGGGGGGCTCCGCCCCCCTCTCGACTCCCCTGCGAACTCGCGGGAGCGTGGGGCCGCCCCCCTCTCCACTCCCCTGCGAACTCGCGGGAGCGTGAGGCCGCCCCCTCTCCACTCCGTCTCACTGGAGAAGGGGGCTCCGCGCCCCCCTCTCGACTCCCCCGCGAACCTGCGGGGCGTGGGGTCGCCCCCACTCACTCCCTCGCGAACACGTGGGGCGACGCTGGCTAGAAAACCAGGCCGCCGGCGCGCGCTGCGTCGGCGAGCGCCTTCACGCGTCCGTGGTACATATAGCCCCCGCGATCGAACACCACGCGCTGGATCCCCTGCGCCTTCGCCTTCTCGGCCAGGAGCTCTCCAACGAGCTTGGCGGCGACGACGTTGCCCCCGGAAGGCTGGCGCGCGCGGAACACCTTGCTCCGGCTGTCCACGGCCAGGAGCGTCCGCCCCGCGTCGTCGTCCACGAGCTGCGCGTAGATGTGGTTCAGGCTGCGGAACACGGCCAGCCGGGGCCGCGCCCCCGAGCCGCGCACGAAGCGGCGGAGCCGCCGATGCCGGATGTCCCGCGACGCCCGCCGCTCCTTCGTGATCACTTGGCCCCCGCTCCCGCCTTCTTGCCGACCTTCCGGCGGATCACCTCGTTCGCATACTTGATGCCCTTGCCCTTGTACGGGTCGGGCTTCCGCAGCGCACGCAGCTTCGCGGCCGTCTGGCCGAGGAGCGCCTTGTCGGCGCCCCGCAACGTGATAGACACCTGGCGGTCGATCTCCGCGGTGATGCCCTCCGGCAGCGCGAAGATCACGGGATGCGAGTAACCCAGCGCCAGCTGGATCGCCCGCCCCTGGACCTGGGCACGGTAGCCGATGCCCACGATCTCGAGCTTCCGCTCGAAGCCGTCCTTCACGCCCGTCACCATGTTCGCGACCAGCGCCCGCGCCAAACCGTGGAGCGCGCGAATCTTCCGGTCGTCACCGCTGCGCGAGATCACGACCTGGTTGTTCTCGAGCTTCGCGCTGAGCCCCACCGGCACCGGCTGCATCAGCTTGCCCTTCGGGCCCTCGGCGCGGACCGCAGCGCCGTCGATGAGCACCTTCACACCCTGCGGGATGGTGACCGGCTGCCGCCCGATGCGTGACATGCGCGACCCCTACCACACGTAGGCGAGGACTTCCCCGCCGACCTTTTGCTTGCGCGCGTCGCGATCCGTCACGACGCCCTTCGACGTCGAGACCAGCGCCACGCCCATCCCGGCCAGAATGGACGGGATCGCGGCGCGGCGGACGTAGACGCGCCGCCCGGGCGTCGAGACTCGGACGAGCCCCGAGATCATCTTTTCGTTCCCCACCCCGTACTTGAGGTACACGCGCAGGGTCCCCTGCTTCTTGTCCTCGAGCACGCGGAAGTTCTTGATGAAGCCCTCGTCCTTCAGGATCTCGGCGATGCGCACCTTGAGCCGCGAGCAGGGGATGTCCACCTTCTCGTGCTCGGCCCGGCTCGCGTTGCGGATGCGCGTCAGCATGTCGGCGATCGGATCACTTCGCATAGGTCCTTACCAGCTCGCCTTCGTGATGCCCGGAACCTCGCCCTTGAGCGCCAGCTCGCGGAAGCAGAGCCGGCACATCTGGAACTTCCGGAGATAGCCGCGCGGGCGGCCGCACAGCTTGCACCGAGAATAGGCGCGCGTGCTGAACTTCGGTTGACGCTGGGACTTCATGATGAGCGCGGTCTTCGCCATACGCGGCTACTCCCTGAACGGCATTCCGAGGTGCGTGAGGAGCACCTTCGCGTCCTCGTCCGTGCGGGCCGTCGTGACGATGTTGATATCCATGCCGCGGACCTTGTCCACCTTGTCGTAGACGATCTCCGGGAAGATCAGCTGCTCGCGGAGCCCGAGGGCATAGTTGCCCCGGCCGTCGAAGCCCTTGGGCGGTACGCCCCTGAAGTCGCGCACCCGCGGCAGGGCGACGTTGATGAGGCGGTCGAGGAACTCGTACATCCGCGCCCCCCGGAGCGTCACCTTCGCGCCGATGGGGACACCCTCGCGCAGCTTGAAGTTCGCGATCGACTTCTTCGCCCGCGTGATGATCGGCCGCTGGCCCGAGATCGCCTGCAGGTCGGCCGTCGCGAAGTCGAGCACCTTGGCGTTCTCGCGGCCCTCGCCCACGCCCATGTTGATGACGACCTTCTCGAGCCGCGGCACTTGGTACGGATTCGCGTACCCGCGCTCCTTCATGACCGCCTGGACCACCGTCTTGTGGAACATCTCCTTGAGCCGCGGCGGAGTCTCGCCGGTGCCCTTCGGGCGTCCCTTGGCGACCGGCGCCGCCGGCGCGGCCGCCCCTGCGCCCTTCTTCGGCTGGGCCTTCGGGGCCGGCTTGGCCGCCGGAGCCTTCTGTGTCGTTCCCGTTTCTTTCGCCATGGTCTCAGCCTTTGTCGATCGATTCGCCGCAGCGCTTGCAGACGCGCAGCTTGCGTCCGTCGGCGAGCACCTTGATCCCGCTCCGCGTCGCCTTGTCACACCGGCCGCAGACGACCAGCACGTTGGACAGCGCCAGCGGGCTTTCGCGCTCGATGATGCCGCCCTGCCGCAGCTTCTGCGTCGGCCGCTGGTGCTTCTTCATCATGTTGAGCTTCTCGACCAGCACCCGCCCGTTGGCCGGCAGCACGCGCAGCACCTTGCCGCGCTTGCCCCGCTCCCGGCCGGCGATGATCGCCACCGTGTCGCCGCGTCGCACGTGGACCTGACGCATCAGATGACCTCGGGCGCGAGCGAGATGATCTTCGTGAACTGTCGCTCGCGCAGCTCGCGCGCCACCGGTCCGAAGATGCGCGTGCCCACCGGGTTCTCGTCGGGCTTGATCAGGACGACCGCGTTGCGGTCGAAACGGATGTACGAGCCGTCCCGCCGCCGGACCTCCTTGACCGTCCGCACCACGACCGCGCGCGCCACTTCGCCCTTCTTGACGGTGCCGTCCGGCGCCGCCTCCTTGATCGCCACGATGACCGTGTCTCCGAGCGAGGCGTACCGCTTGTTGGCGCCGCCCATCACCCGGATGCACTGGACCTTCTTGGCCCCGGAGTTGTCTGCCACATCGAGCATCGAACGCGGCTGGATCATCGGCTAGGACACGCGGCTCAAGACCTTGCGGATCCGCCAGCGTTTCTCCTTCGACATCGGCCGGGTCTCTTCGATGAGCACACGGTCGCCGACCCGGCTCGCGTTGCTCTCGTCGTGCGCCTTCAGCTTCTTCGACATCCGGATGACGCGCTGATACCGCGGATGGCGGAACACGCGCTCGATCTTCACGACCCGCGTCTTCTGCATCGCGTCGGACACGACCACCCCTTCACGGCTCTTCCGCTCACCCACGGGACTCGCCCTTCCTCTCGCGGAGCACCGTATGGGTCCGCGCCAGATCCTTCCGCGCCTGGCTCAGCCGCGAGGGGTTCTTGGCCATCCCCATCGAGAGCTGGAACCGCAGATTGAAGATCTCCTCGGTGAGCTCGCGGGCTTTCTGCTGCAGCTCCTCCTCGGAAAATTCACGCCACTTCGCCGCCTTCATGAGCTAGTCCCTTTGACGGGCTCGCCTCGTCGGAGGCACCGCCTCGGCTCGCACTACAGCGCTCGCGTGCGCGACACGAACTTGGTCATGACGCCGATCTTCTGGGCCGCCGTCCGGAACGCGACGCGGGCCACGTCCTCGGGCACGCCGATCATCTCGTACAGGATGCGCCCGGGCTTCACCACGGCGACCCATTCCTCTGGATTCCCCTTGCCCTTGCCCATTCGGGTCTCCGCCGGCTTCTTCGTCACCGGCTTGTCCGGGAACACCCGGATCCAGACCTTACCACCGCGCTTGAGGCTCCGGGTGAGCGCGACCCGCGCGGCCTCGATCTGGCGGTTCGTCACCCAGCCCGGCTCCAGCGCCTTCAGGCCGTAGTCGCCGAAGGCGAGGGTCGACCCGCGGGTGGCGATCCCCCTCATCCGCCCGCGCTGGGCCTTCCGATACTTGACGCGCTTGGGCATCAACATGCGCGGTGGGCCTCACGCGTCCGCGGGCGCGGCGCGCAGCACCTCGCCCTTGAAGACCCACACCTTGACCCCAATGGTGCCGTAGGTCGTGTGGGCCGTCGCCAGCCCGTAGTCGATGTCCGCCCGGATCGTGTGCAGCGGCACCCGCCCGTCGCGGTACCATTCGCGCCGCGCGATCTCGCCGCCACCCAGCCGTCCCGCACACGCGATCCGGATGCCGTCGGCGCCCAGCCGCAGCGCCGAGGTCACGGCCTTCTTCATCGCCCGCCGGAACGCGACGCGCTTCTGGAGCTGGAGCGCGACGTTCTCGGCCACGAGCTGGGCGTCGAGCTCGGGATGGATGACCTCCTCGATGTTGAGGTAGATCTCCTTGCCGGTTCGCACCTGCAGCTCGTTCTTCAGCTTCTCGACCTCCGAGCCCTTCCGGCCGATGATGATGCCGGGGCGGGCCGTCGAGATGGTGATCCGCGCGCGGTTGGCCGAGCGCTCGATGTCGATCTTCGCGATGCCCGCGTGATAGAGCTGATCCTTGATGAAGCGCCGGATCTTCACGTCCTCGTGCAGGAGCGCCGCGTAGGTCTTCGTCGCGAACCAGCGCGAGCTCCAGGTCCGGGTCGAGCCGAGTCGGAAGCCGATCGGATGCGTTTTCTGGCCCATCGTCTACTTTTTCTCCTTCGGCTTCCGGGTAGCCTTCGCGGCCGGCTTTTGCCGGCCCTTGGCCGCGCCGCGCCGAGCGGGCGCCCGCCGGGTGGCCGGGCGCTCCTCGCGCGGAGGCGGCGCACTCGGGCGGGCCGGCGGAGCCGCGGACGGCGGCGCCGCCCCGTTCACCTCATCGCTCACGCCGATCGTGAGGTGGCTCGTCCGGTGCTTGATCGCGAAGGCGCGGCCCATCGCGCGCGGCTGGATGCGCTTCAACACCGGCCCGCCGTCGGCGATCGCCTGAACGACGCGCAGGTCGTCGAGGTTGCGCACCTGGTGGTTGTGCTCGGCGTTCGCGACGGCCGAGCGCAACACCTTCTCCACGAGCCGCGCCGCCGCCCGCGGCGTGTACTCGAGGGTCGAGAGCGCGTCGCCCACGGACTTACCACGGATCTGGTCGAGCACCAGCCGGGCCTTCCGGGCCGACACGCGAACAAAGCGAGCGCGCGCCATGGTCCGCATCGCGCTCAGCTCTTACCCGTCGGCGACGTCGTCGCTTTCTCGGCGGTGCCGTGCGCCCTGAACGTCCGGGTCATCGCGAACTCCCCGAGGCGGTGGCCCACCATGTTCTCGGTCACGTAGACGGGAATGAACTTCTTGCCGTTGTGGACGGCCACCGTGTGGCCCACGAACTCGGGCGGGATCGTCGAGCGCCGCGACCAGGTCTTGAGCACCTTCTTCTGCCGCGTCCGGTTCAGCTCCTCGATCCGGTCGAGCAGCGTCGGATCGATATATGGCCCCTTCTTCAGCGAACGTCCCATCCCCCGCTCCTATTTCTTCCGACGCGTCACGATGGCGCTGTCCGACGGCCTGGCGCCGCGTCGAGTCTTGTAGCCCTTCGTCGGCTTACCCCACGGGGTCATCGGATGATTCCCCTTCCCCTTGCCTTCGCCGCCGCCCATCGGATGATCGACCGGGTTCATGACGGTGCCGCGGACCGTCGGCCGGAAGCCGCGCCAGCGGACCCGGCCCGCTTTGCCGATCGATACGTTCTCGTGATCGAGATTGCCGACCTGGCCGACCGTCGCCATGCACGCCAGCGAGACCAGCCGCACCTCCCCGGAGGGAAGCTTCAGCGTCGCGCGCTCGCCCTCTTTCGCGAGGAGCTGCGCCTGAGCGCCGGCGCTCCGGCAGAGCTGCGCGCCGCGGCCCGACTGGAGCTCGACATTGTGGACGAGCGTGCCGACCGGGATGTTCCGGATCGGCAGGGCGTTCCCGGGCAGGATGTCGGCCTGCGGGCCCGACATCAGGGTGTCACCGACCCGGAGCCCGAGCGGGGCGATGATGTACCGCTTCTCACCGTCGCGGTAGTGAAGCAGGGCCAGCCGCGCCGAGCGATTCGGGTCGTACTCGATCGCGGCGACGCGCGCCGGGATCCCGTACTTCTCGCGCCGGAAATCGACCTGGCGCACCATCTGCTTGGCGCCGCCGCCGCGATGGCGGACGGTGATCCGCCCGTACACGTTCCGGCCGTTCGTCCGGCGCTTGGGACGGAGCAGGCCCTTTTCCGGCTCCTTCTTCGTGATGTCGTCGTACGTGACGTACGTGAGGTAGCGGAGTGAGGGGGACGTCGGCTTGACGGTGCGAATGGCCATGCCGCTACGCCCCCTCGACGAGTTCGATCTTGTGGCCGGGGGCGAGCGTCACGATCGCCTTCTTCCAGTCGGCGCGCCGCCCCTCGGAACGGCCCATCCGCTTCAGCTTCCCTTCGAACGAGGCGGTCCGGACGGAGGCTACCTTGACGTTGAACACGGTCTCGACGGCCACCCGGATCTCGACCTTGTTGGCGTCCGGTCGGACCCGGAACGCGACGGTGTTCTGCTCTTCCTTCTGGCGCATGCTCTTTTCCGTCATGAGTGGCCGGATCAGGATCTCTCGCGCCGCGCGGGTCATTGGAGCGGGGCCCGTGAGGCCGGCTTGGACCGAGGGTGGCCTGAGAGGGGCGCGTGCCGGCTCCGACACGCCCGGTCTTCCGTCGCAGCGATCCGGGATCGGCTTCGTTGTGGCTGCGTCCGCCAAGCGCTCATTTCGCGAGGGCCTCCTCGAGCGCCAGCAGGCCGGCGCGCTCGAAGAGGACGCGACGAGCCTGCAGGAGCTGATAGACGGACACGTGAGCGGGCGTCTCGACGGTCAGCCACGGCACGTTGCGCGCCGCCCGCGCCACGGTCTCGGCCAGCTCGCGCACGACCAGGAGCGTCGGCTCGCCGGCGAGCCCGAGGGCACCCAGCCTGGTGACCAGCGATTTCGTCTTTCCGTCGGGGACGTCGATCGTCTCGACCGCCGAGAGCTGGCCGGCCGCAACCTTGGCCGCGACCGCGGCGCGCAGCGCTCCGCGGCGCATCGAGCGCGGCAAGTCCTTGTCGTAGCTCCGGGGCGTCGGCCCAAACGGCTTGCCGCCACCCTTCCACTGGACCGCCCGGGTCGAGCCCTGCCGAGCCCGGCCGGTCCCCTTTTGCTTCCACGGCTTCCGGCCGCCGCCGGACACCTCGCTCCGCCCCTTGGTGTCGTGCGTGCCGGCCCGACGGTCGGCGAGCTCTCGCGTCACCGCCTGGTGGAGCAATGGCACGCTGATCTCGACACCGAACACGTCCGGTTTCAGCTCGAGCGAGCCGGCCTGCTTGCCCTTCGCGTCCAGCACCTGTACGGTCGGCATCGCTATTTCTTTTCCGCGATTTTCTGCGCCTGCTGCGCCTTCGTCGCCTTCACGGACTTCCGCAGCATCACCAGGGATCCGTTCGCGCCGGGCACCGCCCCGCGGATCAACACGAGATTCTGCTCCAGCATCACGCGCACCACGGAGAGATTCAGCACGGTCCGCCGGTCACCGCCCATGCGCCCGGGCATATGGTGGCCCGGCCACACGCGTGAGGGATCCGACGACGCACCGATCGATCCCGGCGCGCGATGAAACATCGAGCCGTGCGTCGCGTCGCCGCCGTACCAGCCGTACCGCTTGACGCCGCCCTGGAAACCCTTGCCCTTCGTGACGCCGACGACGTCGACCAGCTCTCCGGCCGTGAACATCTCGACCGTCAGCGCCTGCCCGACCTGATAGCCCTGGAGCTTGTCGGTCTTCTCGAGCCGGACCTCACGGACCACCCGCATCGGGGCCACGTTCGCCTTCTTGAACAGCCCGGCCGCAGGTTTCGACACGTTCTTCTTCTTCGCGCCGAAGCCGATCTGAAGCGCGTCGTAACCGTGCGACTCCTGCGTCCGGATCCCGATGATCGTGCACGGCCCGGCCTCGATGACCGTGACGGGCACATGACTCCCATCGTCGGAGAACACCTGCGTCATCCCAATCTTCCGCCCGATGAGTCCCTCTTTTCGCGCCATCGCTAGCTCCGCACTTCCTGCATCTGGCTGCATCTCACAGGACGATCAAAACAGCCCAGATGCGAGGCGGCGAGGAGGCCCGACTGAGGCGTATGCCGCATACGCCGCAGGGAGGGCCGCACGAGCCAACGAAGCAGATGGGCTGTTTTCATCGTCCTGTCAGAGTTTGATTTCGACGTCGACGCCGGCCGGGAGGTCCAGCTTCATCAGCGAATCCACGGTCTGTGGCGTCGGATCCACGATATCCAGCAGCCGCTTGTGGGTGCGCATCTCGAACTGCTCGCGGGAGGTCTTGTCGACGTGGGGGCTGCGCAGCACCGTCCAGCGGTTGATGATGGTGGGCAGCAGGACCGGGCCCGACACGCGCGCACCCGTCCGGCGCACGGTCTCCACGATCTCCTTGACCGACCGATCGAGCAGCTGGTGGTCGTACGCTTTCAAGCGGATCCGGATCTTCTGATCGGTGGCCAGGGTCGCCATGCGCTACTCCACGATCTCCGTGACGACGCCCGCCCCCACCGTCCGTCCCCCCTCCCGAATCGCGAACCGCAGCTCCTTCTCCATCGCGATCGGCACGATCAGCTCGATCGCCATCGTCACGTTGTCCCCC
>Ga0209056_10000433_pt1 | contig 46357 bp, 42 predicted proteins | sample GraSoiAngelo_114_FD_185876 | JGI IMG/M metagenome (GOLD analysis project Ga0209056, IMG submission 185876) | Grasslands soil microbial communities from the Angelo Coastal Reserve, California, USA - 14_0903_13_40cm (SPAdes) (version 2) | ecosystem: Environmental > Terrestrial > Soil > Grasslands...
TTCGCCGGCTGGTCTCACAAGGGCTGCTCAACGCACCGTGGGGACTTGAAATTGTGAATGGCGCGCTCTGGGTTGGCAATTTTGGCGATGGCCGCATCAATGTCTATAATCCGACGAACGGCAGTTTCCTTGGGCGACCGAGAGACGTTTTCGGGATTCCGCTTCAATTTGAGGGCTTGTGGGGCTTGTTGCTAGTCGATGGCAGGCTCTATTTCACAGCCGGCATCGTCGATGAGAGCCATGGCATTTTCGGCGTGATCTTTTAGCCTAAAGCTTAGCAAAACGCCCGCCGGATGGGTGCTGATCGGAGGGGCAGCGCGAACTCTCGTTTCGCTCTGAGGATCGACGTCGTCCGCAAAAGTAACAGCGACGTTACTTTTCCGGTAAGGCGAGCCGCCCGGTTCGCTGCGATTCTATGGGCATAAAATACAAAAAGAGGAAAAAGAAAACATGAAAACAATTCACACTTCAATAAAAGCAATTCTGCTTGTCCTAACGACGCTGGCTCTGTCTGCGACATTCAGTCACGCCGACAGTTACAGCCAAACAAATCTTCGATCGGATCTGCCGGGAGTGGCGACCTTTACCGATCCAAACCTGGTCAATCCATGGGGTATGGCGCCAAATTCCAGTGGCACGGTGATTTGGGTGAACGACAACGGCACCGGGGTTTCAACACTCTACAACCAAGATGGGACGGTCGTTTCCTCGCTGCCCCTTGTGACGATTCCAACGGCTGCGCGCAACAAAGACGGAGGCAATCCGACCGGAATCGTACGTAACGGTACCGCGTTTTTCCAAGTCACCAAGAATGGAGTTTCGGCACCCGCTCGATTCATCTTCGTCAGCGAAGATGGTTCCATCTCAGGCTGGAATCCGGCGCTCAATCCAAACGATCTAGCGCATGCCATCGCCATCGCAGTGGATAACGGGACAAACCTGGGAAGTGAACGCGCCATTTATAAAGGCGCAACCCTGGGCGTCGCAAACGGTCACAATTTTCTGTATGTGACAAATTTTCATACCGGGCGCGTTGAGACCTACGACGAGAATTTCCGCAAGGTGAATCCACGCGGTTTTGTCGATCGGACTCTTCCACCGGGTTACGCGCCATTCGGTATCCGGAACATCAACGGTGAGATTTTTGTGACTTACGCCTTGCAGGATGCCAAAGCGGAGGATGACGTGGCCGGCCCGGGTAACGGCTTTGTTAATGTCTTCGATACCAGCGGGAATTTCGTTAAGCGCCTGATCTCAAATGGCAATCTCAACGCACCATGGGGACTTGCGTTAGCGGAGCCCGGCGAGCTTTGGGTTGGAAACTTTGGCGACGGGAAGATCAATAACTACGATCCGACAAACGGCGCCTTTCTGGGAACGATTAGTCACAATGGAACTCCACTCCAGATCGATGGCCTGTGGGATCTTCTTCCCCTTGTGACTTCCTCTGGGCCCCGCGTCTATTTCGCTGCCGGAATTGGCGACGAAGAACACGGACTGTTCGGTTTTATCACTGAAGACTGAGTCATCGCTAAGATCGAACATCGTCGTCTGCCGAGCGCGGACGACGATGACCTCGCTGTAAACAACATGGACATTTGCACAGTCGGCCGGGCCCCCGCACCTGTTTGACATTGTGCTGTACGCAAGTCGCCCCGCGTGTACTAAACACGCGGGGCGCTCATTCAACCTTTAGTTCAGCCTTTAGGCGGCTCGCTGTTGGCGAGAGGGTTGTGGCATAACGCCAAACTCAAGGACATCCTCGGAGATCTTAGTGATCGCCCAGGGTTCCGGAGTGGTCTGCAGGAGCACATTGGCTTCCACGATCTTGCGACCAACTGGTCGCAACGATTTAATGGAGAAGCCTTCCGCTGCCGTTACAATGTAGCCTTGGCCACCTTGCTGGCAAAAGAATGTGCCGCTTTCTCCGCGCAACGCTTCTGCCAAGTCCGGATGTTGGATTGTCGCATTTAACGGTAGTTTCGTTTGCATAGACGTAAGCTCGCGCAATACTGGATGATCGCCAGGTAACTTAGGTTGCCTTTTTAATTTCCCGAATTGTTGAGCGTTCCGGGAATGAGCGCAGCCTAAGGCGAGGGCAAAAGAACGGCGGCCGCGCGAGGACGCGGCACGGGGCAGGCAAATGAAGCGGACATCCAGGGTTGGCATGAAGCGCGAGTCGGTAATCGACCCGGCACTAGAAAAGCCTTTGCTCTGCCTGCACGCGGCCATGAACGTCGGCTCATTCTGGAAAGCCATGCAGCAGGTGCTCTCCGCCGCGATGCCAAATGGCTTGGTCGGTCTCATGCTTCAGCCCAATCCAATTTTGCCAATGATCGCGAGATGGACAGCGCCCATGCGTGATGGATTTTTCACCGGGGAGCCGCTCAAGCGTTATATCGCTGCGCAACCGCGTCAGCGGTTTGTGCGGATTAGCGACCTCTTTTCAAATCGAAGCAGCATGATCAAGTCGGCTTTCTATCGCCGTTACATGGCGCCTCAAACTTGCGCGCACGGCGTCTGCCTCCTTTTTTGGAAAGATCAGAGACTCATTTGTGTGATTGCAATCATGCGCACGGCGACGCAGGGCGATCTGTCACCGGCGGAGATGAAGTTGCTCCAGCATCTTTACCCACACTTTCTTACTGCCCTTTGCCGGCTCAGGTCCCTTGAGCGCGAACACTCATTGCGGATGGACCTTGAAGAATTCCTGAGCCGCCTGCCATTGCCGACGATCCTATTGCGATGGAACTTAAAACCGATTTATCAAAACCGGGCCGCGCGCGACTTCTGCGCAGTGTGGGAAAAAGGACCCGAAGAAGCAAAACGGACGAAAGCGACCTCACCGATTCCGTCCGAGATTTTGAATCGATGCCGTCTGCTCAAACAACAATGGGCGGACGCGCAGCGCCCCGTTGCGCCGCAAATAGGCTTCAAAGAAGAACGCGTCCGTCATCCACGATCGCCGCATTTGCGAGCGACACTCCATCTGAAACAGCTGAGTTCGGTCGGCGTGGCGCGGCCGCATTTCCTCATCGAGTGCGAGGATTTGCGCTCTTCCGCTGCTGTGCATACCGGGCAAGCAAGCGTCCGTTTGCCGCACCTCGCCCGACTCACACGGCGCGAACAGGAAGTTGCGCGGCTTGTCTGTGAAGGGCGGAGTAACCAGGAGATCGCTGATGACGCCCGCTTGAGTTTGCCGATGGTGAAAAAGCACCTCCACGCGATCTTCCGCAAACTCGAAGTTAACAGCCGCAGCCGGCTTATTGCGCTGCTGCGCTGAATGGCGCGGCGTGGCGTAATCCATCCCCGGTGGGAATGGAGCCGCTGGGAAGCGAGCAACATAGACGTCGGCCCGGAGGGTGAGCGAACGGGAGTGAGCGAATCAATCGAAGCGAGGGAACGCAATTCTCAGAAAGACTCTCACGCGCACTACGTCACACAAACTATCCCCGGCGGGAATCGAACCCACATTTAAGGTTTAGGAAACCTCCGTTCTATCCGTTGAACTACGGGGACGATGATCTGGAAATAATAAACGGATTGAATGGAGATGGGCAAGATAGCTTGCGGTACGCAGCGATTTCTTGAAGGCGACCTTCGCGCTCGACTATTGGCAGGTTACTTGAGAGTATCCTTGCGACGGGCATTTCCATGTGAATCCATATGGCCGCCGAGATTAAAAAGGAAATTCAGCTCGAGATCGCGCATGTGTTGTTCACAGACATTGTCGGTTACTCGAAGCTGCCGATCCATCAGCAACGAGCGGTAGTCGAGCGCTTAAACGAGATTGTCCGAGGTACGGATGAATTCCAAGCCGCGGAAACGGCGGGGCGCTTGATCAAAATCCCGACAGGCGACGGCATCACGCTGGTTTTTTATCATAGCCCAGAAGCGCCGGTTGAATGCGCGTTGGAAATTAGCCGCGCGCTCAAGAAGCATCCGGAACTTCAGCTGCGAATGGGCGTACACAGTGGACCCGTGAGTGGGGTCATCGACGCAACCGGAAAAGCGAACGTGGCTGGCGCCGGCATCAACATCGCACAGCGGGTCATGGACTGCGGCGATGCCGGACACATTTTGCTCTCGAAGCACGTCACTGAAGATCTTGAGCAATACCCTCACTGGCAGCCGCACCTCCATGAACTTGGCGAGTGTGAAGTCAAGCATGGCGTTCACGTCTCCGTGGTGAATCTGTACACTGCGGAGCTTGGGAACCCGGCAGTGCCGGAAAAACTGAAGGCGGCGCGCGTCGCTGCGGCTGCTGCTGCAGTTCCCGAGAAGAGCATCGCGGTGCTACCGTTTGAAAACCGAAGCCGCGACCCTGACAACGCCTACTTCGCCGATGGCATCCAGGATGAAATCCTGACGCGCTTATCCAAAATCGCGGATCTAAAAGTGATCTCGCGGATATCGACGCAGCATTACAAAAGCGCGCCTGAAAACCTGCCTGAGATCGCCAGACAACTTGGCGTCGCCCACATCCTGGAAGGAAGGGTGCAAAAGAGCGGCGACGCCGTGCGCGTGAACGTACAACTGATCAAAGCAGCCAATGATTCCCATCTTTGGGCCGACACCTTTGATCGCAAACTGACCGACATTTTTTCAGTGGAGAGTGAGGTGGCCAAAGCCATTGCCGATCAGTTGCGAGCGCACCTTAGCGGTCGGGAAGAGCAAGTCATCGCCGCCAAACCGACTGACAATCCTGAGGCTTACGATGCCTACCTGCGTGGCCTGGCTTATAACCTAAAAACGGGAAGCACCCCCGCCAACGACCTTGCCGCGCAGAAATATCTCAGAGAAGCGGTGCGGTTGGACCCGAAGTTCGCGCTTAGTTGGGCGCTGCTATCATACGTGGACTCGAATGGCTACATTACACTGACTCTTCAACCAACAGTTGGCCTCCGTGAGGAGGCGCAGCAGGCAGCCGAAACCGCCCTCAGTCTTCAGCCCAATCTCGGCGAGGCGCTACATGCCAAGGGCTTTTACCACTACGCCTGTCTAAAGGATTACGACACCGCGGTGCATTACTTTGAGCAAGCACGTCAGTTCCTGCCGAATAGCAGCCAGATTCCTGAGTCGCTGGCCTATGTCACACGGAGGCGAGGCCAGTGGGAGCGGAGCGAGTCCTACTTCAACGAAGCTGAGCGGCTCGACCCGCGCAACGTTACCCTGCTGAGCCAGCACGCGGTTTCGTATATCACCCTTCGTCGTTTTCCGGAAGCGCTGCGAAAGCTTGATCAGGTTCTTAATATTACACCGGACGACGTCGATACGCTCGCGCTAAAGGCGGCTATTGCACAAGCCGAGGGCGACCTGCCGCGGGCTGCTGCGCTACTCGCGCCGCTGCATCCGAACGCCGACGACTCCCAGGCCTTGGAAACACAAGTTTACCAAGCGATCTTGGAACGCCGCCCTGCGCAAATCATCCCTCGGCTAAAGGAAATACTGACCAAGCCTGATCCAGCGTTGGGTTACCTCAATGGCGAACTGCGCTTTTGGTTAGGCTGGGCGCAAGAAGTCGCGGGCGACCACGCCGCCGCCCAGGAGAGTTGGCGACAAGCGCGCAGCGAACTGGAGTCTTTTCTCAAAGAACAGCCGGAAAATTCTCAGCTGATTGACGATCTCGCGTTGACCAATATGGGTCTCGGTGACAAAGCCGCCGCGTTGGCTCTGTCGGAGCAGGCGATGGCCGCGAATCCGATTGAGAAGGACGCCTTGACGGGTCCCATTCCGATCGAGATTCTCGCGCGGGTGGCGGCGCAGGCGGGAGAGCCCGACCGCGCCATCGCCGCTTTACAGAAACTACTCTCGATACCGTACGCGGGCCCACTATATGGAAACGTACTACCGCTCACTCCTGCGCTGCTCCGGCTCGATCCGATGTTCGATCCGCTGCGGAATGATCCGCGCTTCCAGAAACTCGCCGCCTCACCCGCGCCAGAAGCGGCTGACAAATAATTCGACGCGGCGCCGTAGCAATCACGTCACCGAACTTAAGCCGCAAATTGTTTTGCAAGGTTGATCGCGTGCACTGTCAGTGTTAGCGAAAACGGCGCTGATTTTTGTGTCACCCGGGCAAGTAAAAATCGGCGGATTCCTGATTACCTGGGATGATCGTAACAATTATTCAAGACGTTTGAAGGCAGTCATTTGCTCACTGCTGATGACATCAGCGAATTCCAGCAAAAATGCCGTTTTGCCCTTAAGAAACCTCCGTTCTATCCGTTGAACTACGGGGACTCTTTTCAGAGGTCAGATATCAGATATCGAAGGTCAGATTTCAAATTCGGATTTGGACCTGATCTCTGACTTCTGATCTCTGGCCGAGTCAGCGGCCCAGCAGCCGCGGATCGAAGCGATATTCTACTGGGCGGCTGATTTTAATCTTTTTGAAACCAAGATGGTTTGGATTTAAGAGAAAATTCATCTCGCTCGTGCTTAGCACACTGGGCACTGCCAGTGCGAGAGAGCGTCCGCTGAGGATCCACTCATCGCCAATTTGCATCGTCTCAATTGTTGGCGGTTCCACATTCCAACCCGGCGGCAGATCTTTGACTGGAAGGTACTCGGTCAGTTTATCTTCCCATTCGAGTCGAAACGAGAAATATCGCTCGGTGGGAGATAGCGGCTGGACGTGGACGAATAGTTCCAGCGCTGCAAGAGATTCATGTTCGCTCGCATAAACGATCGCCGTCCCGCGTGAGTTCCATCGACCGCCGTAAAACCGTCCTCCATCGCCGGTAAATGCGCTCCTGACCCGTGCCGCGCGAACAATTCGCCAGGCAGACGGCATCAGGAATAAACGCTGTACTCAATGCGCCCGAGAAGGTTCTCAACCTCGCGGGCGCCGGTCTCGGTAGTGGCATAATCGAGCGGAACGACGCCGCCGAGGCCGTACTGTGGATGTTTCAGCCAGGCTCGCGCCTTTTCGACGCCGCCGAAAAGTTTTGTCGCTTGCATGAGTAATCGCGAAAAGCGAATCACCTTGTCTGACTCGTCGGGAGACAATCGGCCGGCGCCTTTTCGGCGCTGCAATGTCGATCTTGAAATTGAAAGTTTTTCCGCGAGTTGATCGAGAGGCAGATCGATTTTGTTCTGCAAAGTCTCCAGCTCGGAAAAAGGGAGTCCCTTTTGAATTTTCCGAATGAGTTCGGTGGGATGCAGCGCTTTTGGACTCGGCGTTTTCCTTTCGAGCGTTGCAGTTTTCATAGGTTTTTCGCGCTGTTCAATTGACACACTATATTGATTCAATTGAGCTCGTCAACGCCGGCTTGACTCTCTGGTGGATTTGATTCCGGCGCAGTCCGAATTTTTAGGCTCGGGAATTACGCAGATTGACGCGAGAAGACCCTTTCTTTCTCTATATTCGCGTAATTCGCGGGCGTTAGGCGGCGATCTGACCCAAAACAGTGCGCAGCTCGTGGAAATCGACCGGTTTGACCAGGTGAAAATCGAATCCGGCTTCTTTGCCGCGGCGGATGTCCTCGTCTGTTCCGAAGCCGGTGAGAGCCACGGCTTTGATCGGCTGTTTGCGTTTTGCTTCGGAAATTAGGTCGTAGCCACTCCCGTCTGGGAGACCGATATCGCTCAGGACAACGTCGAACTCTTTTGACTCGATAATTTTCCGTGCGTTTTGTGCACCATCGGCCACGGAAATCTCATGCCCGAAATGAGTGAGAAGACGGGCCAAAGCGTGCAGCGTATCGCCGTGATCTTCCACTAGCAGAATACGTAGCGACTTTGCCGGTCTTTGCTGATCCTCCAAACCCATCGCGGTTTTTTCGGTGCACTCCGGCATCGCGTCAAGTGTCATCTTGAAAATCTGTTGAAATATTTTCGAGCGCTCTTGTTGTCCGCAATATTAGTATTTCAAGAACGAAACCACCGGCGTCGGTTCCAGTTGCCTGCGACCGTTGAGAAACTGGAGTTCGATTAAAAACTGCGCTTCAAGAAGGTGTCCGCCAACTTTGCGGATGAGCGCGGCGGCCGCAGCGGAAGTTCCGCCGGTAGCGAGCAAGTCATCCACCAAGACGATTTGCTCACCCGCCATCATGGCGTCGATGTGCATCTCCATTTCTGCTTCGCCGTACTCGAGCGAATACTTCGCAACCTCGGTCTTGTAAGGCAGTTTGCCGCGTTTCCGGATCGGGACGAAACCGACCCCGAGTTCGTATGCGACGGTCGATCCAAACAGAAACCCGCGCGCATCGATCCCGACGATTTTGTCGATCTTTTTCCCGCGGCAGCGTTCAAGAAACAGATCAATCGATGCACGAAACAGGACCGGATCGCTCAGGATCGGCGTGATGTCTTTGAAGACGATTCCCTTTTTCGGAAAATCGGGAACGTCGCGGACACCCGCTCGCAATTTGTCGACTACGTCGGAAGCCATCGGCGCGAATGCTACCGGTTAACCTCAAAACGTCAAACGTGGCCGGTGTATCGCGGCTCTGTCAGACGTTTGACCCGCGCCTTGCCAATACATCAGCACCCCCGCTTTGCGCAGTGAAGGCGGCTACACTCCTTGTTCTTCGCGAATGTGGAGCTCCTTCCATTTGTTCTTTTTGATCAGCCAGTGTTTGCCATGCTCAAAGTAATATACCTGCGATTCATCAGGGGAGACGCACAGATCGGAGCCATGAGAATTTTGTGCGAAGAATCTTGAGGCCTTGCAGGGTGTCTTTGTACAACGGCAATCGGTCTTTCGGTAAATAGAGGACATCTAATTCGCCGTCCTTGTCCCTTTTGGCCGGATGCCGTGGCAATTGCGCCAGCCAACCGTCGCCTGAACCACCCATGCGATACAGGTGAAGATAAATTGTGTCTCTCGTCACCGCGATATCGACGACTCCGATCTCCGCTGGGCTTGTGTTAGCTGTCTCGAGTGTTGCAAGCGGAGCGTATCGGTATGCGCTGAGCGCCGGACCCCGGCCTAAGCTGTCATTGTAGATTTCTCCGCGCCAAGATCGCCGAATTCGGAAAAAACAGTTCGCCATCTCGCGCAAACACAGGGCAGCCAATAAATGGATGACGGCGGACGTCAATTTCTTCGAACTCCCTGCCGCCGTTCTTCAGACGCAATAGGGGGTTGTCGGTGCCCCGGTGATAAAGTTAGCGTGACTGTTGGGATCGTAGGCAATATTCGAGAATTTCGTTCCCTCGGCCGCGTCCCGGATTTTCGTCAGTTCTTTCGAATCCGGATCGAACGACCATAGCGTCTCATTTGTGACGCAAAGGATTGCCTTATCGCCGGATCTGGCGATTCCTCGTAGCCAAGTTTGATCCGGCAATTGTGGAAATGAATTCTTTCGAAACGTGTAATTCATCAGGTTTAACTCGCAAATGGCCGCATTGTCGTCGTCGCAAATAGCGAAGATTCGCTCACCGTCATTTGAGAACGTTGCATCCCCAGCTGCGCAACAGTGGACAAATCCACAGGACAAAAGGGCCGATTTGATTGCTATTCCAAACACATAGCTGCGCATAAATTCCTCGCTTTGATGCGCGAGAGCGGAACCAGTTTTACGAGCTACTCAAGACAATGTAAAGTCTAGTCCTTCAGTGGATCGAGCCCTCCTCATCATATCAACGATCTGTTTTCTCGCGGCAGTGGTGCACACGGTTGTTGAGTTGCGTGCCGGAGTGTTTCGGCCGGTGCGATTCAATTTTTTTGCGGTCGGCCTGGGATTCATTTTTCAAACGGCGTTCTTGTCGATGCGCGGTCATGCGCTTGGGCGCTGCCCGATCACGAACTTATTCGAGGTTTTTATCTTTCTCGCCTGGTCGGTAGCGGCGATTTACATGCTGGTCGGCCCAGGCTACCGGCTCTCGCTCATGGGCGCATTCACTGCGCCGCTGGTGGTCGTGCTGCAAGTCTTTGCGTTGATTGCGCCGATTGACATTCGTCACCCAGTAAAGTTGCCGGCAAATCCGTGGCTAGAATTTCATGCATCGATTTCGCTGGTGGCCTATGGAGCGTTCGCGCTCGCTTGCATCGCCGGCGTGATGTATCTGGTGCAGGAGCGCCAGCTCAAGACGCATCAACTGCACTCTATATTCTACCATCTGCCGCCGCTTAGCGATCTCTTCGCGGCGATCACGCGTCTGCTTTGGTGGGGGTTTGTGCTTTATACGCTGGGGATCGTGAGCGGTTTTTTTACCGGGCATCCGTTACCGCGCTTGCAGGTCGTAGCTGCGATTGCGGTCTGGTTGCTTTATGCGGCGATTTTGCAAGGCCAGCATCTTCGGCGGCTCGCACCGAAACGCGTGGCCGCTTTGTGCATTGTTGGCTTTAGCGCTGCATTGACACTTCTCTGGGGAATCACGTTTACCGCGCAGATGCCCTCCCTGCCATGAATCTTTTCTGTGTCGGATTAAGTCATCACACGGCCAACGTGGAAACGCGGGAGCGTTTTGCCGGTCATACTGAGCCCGACTGTATTTTGCGCAGCGCGGGGTGCGCCGAAGCGTTGTTGCTTAGGACGTGTAATCGGGTGGAAGTCTATGGCGCATCCGCGAGACGTGTTTCAACGGATGAAATTGCGCGTTGTTTGATGCATGAGGCCGGAAGTGTCTCAGCGATTACAGATCGCCCGCATAGTGAAGCGCCGCCTTTTTATCGGTACGAAGGCGGGAAGTGCGTCCAGCATCTCTTTCGGGTTGCTTCCGGACTGGACTCGATGGTGGTGGGCGAGACTGAAATTCTCGGGCAGACCAAAAAGGCGTACGAGAGGGCGCGTGCTTCCGGAGCAGCGGGGCCTTATCTGCACCGCTTGTTCCAGCGCGCGTTTCGCGTTGCAAAGCAGGTCCGCACACACACGGAAATTACGCGCGGCTCAGTGTCGGTTGGCTCGGTCGCGGTTGATCTTGCCCACAGAATTTTCGGTCAGCTCAGCAATTGCAAAGTTCTTGTATTGGGAGCAGGCGAAACGAGCGAGCGCACCGCGCGGGCGCTGGTTTCTCGCGGGGCAAGCGATCTCAGAGTGAGCAATCGCTCAAGTGACCGCGCTCACGACCTGGCGCAACTCGTCGGCGGACGCGCGATTCCTTTCGAAGAATGGCCGGAGCAATGCCGCGAGATAGACATCCTGATTACATCGACGTCTTCGGAAACGCCGTTGCTCACGCTGGCGAATCTGGAGCCGATGTTGCGCGATCGCATCGATCGCCCGCTTTTCATTATCGACATCGCTGTGCCGCGCGATGTCGATCCCGAGGTAAACGAGTTGGACGGCGTTTACCTTTACGACATCGATTCACTGCAATCGGTCGCGGAGCAATCCCTCGCGCTGCGCCGCCAGCAAATCGCCGCTGCGGAAACGATCATCGCCGAGCACGTAGCGGATTTTGTCGATTCAATTTCACGCGGATTGCATCGAGCTTCGAAAACTTCTGAGCATCCGTCGGTCGGCGAAGCTCCGCTGCGCACTTCGGAGCTGTAGCGGCGCGTGTCCTCACACGCATATCGCGCTGCTTGCGACTGAGGACAGCCGCCTCTACAGCTAGATTATGGAACGCGTGCAAATCATCCTGGGTACACGCGGCAGCGAGCTTGCGCGTGCGCAAGCCCGTTTAGTTGAGAAAGCAATTCGAACGGCGCGACCGGAAGTAAAGATCGAGACTGAGGTTATCGTCACGAAAGGCGACACAGCGAAGGTGCTTAATCCTCGCGCCGGACGAAAAGGGTTGTTCACGGCAGAGATCGAACGCGCGCTGCGCGCCGGCGACGTCGATGTTGCGGTGCATAGCGCCAAAGATTTGCCGAGCGAAACCGACCCCGAGGCAGAAATCGCCGCGGTCCTTTCGCGGGCATGGATTAATGATGTTCTGATTTCGAAACAGCCGGGTCGTTTAACTCCGCTTCCAAAAGGCGCAACAGTCGCCACCGGGAGTGTGCGAAGAAAATATCAACTTTCTTGGAAGCGCCCTGACCTCAGACTTGTTGATCTTCGCGGCAACGTTCCGACGCGGCTCCGCAAACTCGCGGAGAATAATTGGGACGCGATCGTGCTGGCACGCGCAGGGCTTGAGCGGCTTGGTCTGTCACCAACGCACAACGAAATCAATTTTGAAGGCCGGCAATTCTTTCTTGAGATTCTTCCGAGCGAAATCTTTTTGCCCGCGGGCGGGCAGGGGATCATCGCGATGCAAATCCGGTCAGATGATGAACGAGCACGAACGATTGTCGATCTCGTGAATGATCGCGAGGCCTTGCTTTGTTTGCGCGCGGAGCGCGAATTTCTGCGTTTGTTGCAAGGCGATTGCAATTCGCCGGTAGGGGTGCTCGCAAAGATTGACAACGGGAAAATGAAATTGTGCGCACAAGTTTTTGAACACGGATCGACAGCGCCACGTGAAGGTGAGGTTGAAGGCGCATTCGAAGATGGCGAACTTCTGGCTGCAGAATTATTGAGGCGGATCAATGGAGAGCAAGAGTAAGAGCAGGAGCAAAGACGAGAAAGGAAAGGTTTATCTCGTCGGCGCGGGACCGGGTGATCTTGGCCTGGCAACATTGCGCGCGAAGGAGTGCATCGAAGCAGCAGATGTCATCGTTTACGATCATCTGGCAAATCCTGAGATGCTCGGCTGGGCGCGGGCTGACACGGAAATTATTTATGCGGGCAAAGAGCCGGGCAAACAGTCCTTGGGGCAGGCAGAGATTAACGCGCTACTGGTAGGCAAAGCTCGCGAGGGGAAAGAAGTCGTTCGATTAAAAGGCGGCGACCCGTTTCTGTTTGGTCGGGGCGCCGAAGAAGCGCAAGCGATCGTTGATGCCGGAATTGAATTTGAAGTTGTGCCTGGAATTACTTCGGCAATCGCCGGGCCAGCCTATGCGGGGATTCCAGTAACGCATCGCGCGGAAAATTCCCACGTCACATTTTTTACCGGCCACGAAGATCCGGCAAAAGAGGAAAGCGCTATTGACTACGCCGCGCTGGCAAAGCTCGGCGGGACGCAAGTGATGTTGATGGGCGTGGAGCGCCTGGGATCGATCACTCGCGAAATGCTGAAGCTAGGCGTGCGCGCAGATTTGCCGGCGGCACTTGTTCGATGGGCGACGACTGGAAGGCAGGAAACGCTGACCGGAACGCTTGAGGACATTGCTCAGCGCGCCGTTGCTAGCGGTTTTGAAGCGCCAGCGGTGGCCGTGTTCGGGGACGTTGTGGCTTTGCGTGAGAGCTTGAACTGGTATGAAAAGCGCCCGCTCTCGGGCAAACGCATTGTCGTTACGCGAACGAGGAAACAAGCCAGCGCGTTAAGTAACAAGCTGCGCGCGCTCGGTGCGCAGGTGATCGAGTTGCCGACGATCCGGATCGAACCGCCAACCGATCTACGCGAGTTCGCAGAACTCGTGCAGGACGCGCACATCTACGACTGGATCGTTTTCACCAGCGCAAACGGCGTCGAAGCGTTCTTTGAGATTTTCTTCAAGTTATACGACGACGCGCGCGAGCTCGGCTGCGCGCGCATTGCAGCTATCGGCCCAGCCACAGCGCAGCGAGTCAAGGATTTCCATTTTCATGTCGATCTTCAGCCGGATGAATTCATCGCGGAAGCGGTGGCGAAAGAATTTCGAAAACAGGGCAGCATCGAAAATGTGCGGATTCTCCTCGTGCGCGCTGAAAAGGCGCGCGACGTGCTTCCCAGAGAACTCTCGGCCGCAGGCGCGATTGTGGACGAAGCGTTCGCTTATCGCACTGTGCCGGAAACACGCGACATCACTGGCGCCCGCAACCAGCTGGCAAAGGAGGGCGCTGATCTTATCACGTTTACCAGTTCCTCGACGGTCGAAAATTTTCTCGCGCTTGGGTTGCCGTGGCCGAAAGGGATGCAGGTCGCAAGCATCGGTCCGATCACGTCAAAGACCGCTCGGGACCAGGGCTTGAAGATCGATATCGAAGCGCGCCGGCACGATATCGATGGATTGGTAGAAACGATCCGGCGCTTTTTCGCCGGGAATTCAACGCGCAGACCTATGGACTGAAGCGGAATTTGATGCGACCGCGCTTTGCGTTAGCTCTGGCTTTGCGCCGGTGCTTTTGCGAAGGCGTCTCGAACGCGCGCAAACGGCGGACCTCCTCGAGAATGCCCTCGGCGTCGAGCTTACTTTTGAGCCGCTTCAGCGCGCGATCCACCGGTTCACCTTTGCGAACGATCACTTCTGTCATTGATAATCACTCCTGGGTTTAAAAATAGGCGTCTTACCCGGCGAGCCGGAGCCTACGCGGGCGCAGCTTCGTCGTCAAATCCAGGGGTGAAACGTCTATCGCCGGGCGAGCGGGCTCGCTGTGGTAGTGGCTTTTTCAGTCACTTCGCGCCGCAGCGCGACGGTGCTGCGGCCCCGTGCCCGGGTCCACCACAGCACAATCGGTGAAGCGATAAAGATCGAGGAGTAGGTGCCCACCACGACGCCAATGATGATGGCCAGAGCAAAATCCCGGAGCACCGCCCCGCCGAAGAAAAACAAACAACAGATCGGAATCAAAGTGCAACCGCTGGTCAAAAGCGTCCGGCTCAATGTTTGATTGATGCTGTCGTTCATGATCTGCTCGATCGAGCCTTTGCGGCCGCTGGCCAAGCCTTCCCGAATCCGGTCGTAAACGACAATGGTGTCATAGATCGAGTAGCCGGCGATGGTGAGCACCGCGCCCACAATGGGGAGACTCAATTCCCGGCCAAGGAGGGCGAACATGCCGATTGTAATTAGTACGTCGTGCAGCAGCGCGACTGTCGCGCCCACTGCGAAGGAAAGCTCAAAGCGAAACGTGACATAGATTAGAATGCCAAGAATCCCAAGCCCCAGCGCAATCAGCGAGCTTCTGGCCAGTTCGCCGCCCACGAGAGCGCCCACGCGCTCAGAGCCTTCCACTGTGAGCCCGGCGCTGGGCATGGATTGCATGATTTGCTTTTCAACCTTCTCGCTGGTGTTGATCGGGGTGCGCACGGTGATGTAGCTCTTGCCGCCCTGTTGCGATTCCTGAATGGACGCATCGGCAAAACCAATCGCGCTCAAGGCATGCCGGACCTGGCCGATGTCGATCTTATTCGGCGCGCTCATTCGCACGAGGTCACCGCCGCGGAAATCGACGCCGAAATTTCGTTCACCGCGGATGTAAAACGCGGTCGCGCCCGCGAGGATAAGGGCGACCGAGCACATACAGGCGAGGAACCCTTTGCCGAGGAAATTAATGTGCTGGGACGAGATTAAGTGCAGCATCGAGATGCGCTTGATCCGCCCCGTATCGACGAACCAGCCAAGCACGTTCCGGCCAACGATCAGCGCGGTGAACAGCGATGCCAGAATACCGAGCGTCAGCGTGATCGCAAAGCCCTTCACCGGTCCACGTGCATTCAAGAACAGAATGACTGCCGTGATGAGCGTGGTCACGTTGGCATCGAAGATCGAGCTGAAGGCTTTATTGTAGGCGGCAGGCATCGCGGCCTTGAGCGATTTTCCGGCTGCCATTTCTTCGCGAAGCCGTTCGTAGATCAGCACGCTTGCATCCACAGCCATGCCGATGGTCAAGATGATGCCCGCGACACCGGGCAGCGTCAGCACAAAGTGGAACATGGTGAGCGCTCCGAGTAACAGGATAAGATTGACGATGAGCGCGAGATTCACGACCAATCCTGCGAACTTGTAGTAGATGGCCACGCAAATCAGCGTCAACGCGAGACCGATCAAGCCCGCGACCACGCTGACGCGAATCGAATCCATGCCCAGTGTGGGCGAGACGCTTCGTTCCTCCTCGATGCTCACCGGCGTTTGCAACGGGTTCTCGAGCACGCTGGCCAAAGCGCGCGCCTCTCGCTCGTCCATGTGTCCGCCGCTGATGACCGCGTTACCGCCGTAAATTGCCGTCCGAATCACAGGCGCGGATTGAATCACGCCATCGAGAACAATCGCGAACCGATGACCGACGTTTGCTTCTGTGATCTCACCAAATTTTTTCGCTCCCTCGCTATCAAACTTCAGCGTTACTTCCCAGCCTTCGTTGCCGTACCCGGCCGCGGCTTGCGTTACATGATTGCCGCCCAAGTCGGCTTTCTTTTTAACGAGCAACCGTTCTTCAACCGGTTTTTCATTTGCCTCCGGCGGATGCTTGTAAACTTCGATGCGATAATCCGGCGGAATGACTTCTTTTCCTTCGTCGATGGCTTTCAACCGCTGGCCGTTGTCCGGGTAAACCATGCGGAATTCGAGTTTCGCTACCCGGGAAAGTTGATCGCGCGCTTCCTGGATCTTCGCCGTATCAAGCCCGGGAATTTGCACCAGGATACGATCGCTTCCCACCGGGCTGATAATCGGTTCGCCAGTTCCAAAATAATCGACGCGCTTCCGAATCACTTCGACTGCTTGGTCGAGCATCGCCTTACTCAGCGGCTTTTCGCCGGGCACGAGCCGAATGAGAAAGGACGTGCCGCCTTTGATATCGAGGCCGAGTGTAATCTTTTCCTTCGGCGGCCAGATGGCAACGATGCTAAACGTGACGAGCAGCACCACCAAGATGGCGGCGAGCAGGCGTTTCCGCGGACCCTGATCGGTGGCGAAGTACCATCCGAACAACACGAGCATGACGAGCCCGATAAAAAATGTAAGAGCAGGAGTCATCGAATTGTCGATTGTCGATTGTCGATTGTCGATTGGGTCATTGGTTCACCGTCTCAATATGTAAATGCCATTTTAGCTTTGCGCCGGTTTCAGCACATTCGTAATTGCCGATTTTTCCATCTCGATCTTAACATTATCGGCCACTTTAACGATCACTGTGGTGTCTTTTACGTTTGAAATGAGCCCGTGAATGCCGGCGTTGGTCACCACTCGATCGCCGGTCTTTAAACTGGCGATCAATTTTTTTTGTTGCTCCTGCCGTTTTTTCTGCGGCCGGATCATCACAAAATACATGATGACGAAAATGAAAATGAACGGCACAAAGAACCCGATGCCGCCGCCCGGGACGCTGGGACCTGGGCTTTGCGCCTGAGCCAAAACCATGTGGAGCATAACCAGAGAGCGCACGGTAAACGCGAAAGCTCTGGCTGCAATTTAGAATTGTTGTAAGGGACGCTGTTAGCGTCCCGTTTTTTTGCTCGGGAAACTGACAGCTTCCCGTACAGATGTGGCAAGATCTGCATCGCGCGTCTCGTAATTTGAGACGAAGTGCTCTCGAAATTCGTCGAATGTGCCGCGTTGAATTTGTTCCCGCGCTTGCCTCATTAATTCGAGATAGAAATGCAGGTTGTGCAGCGTGATCAGGCGCAGACCAAGAATTTCTTCCGCTTTGACGAGGTGACGGACATAGCCCCGCGTGAATTCCTGACATGTAGGACAAGCACAATTTTCTTCGATGGGGCACTTGTCCAGCGCGAACCGGGCATTCTTAAGATTGATCGTGCCTGTGGCGGTGAACGCGGTTCCGTTACGTGCGAGGCGCGTGGGCAACACGCAATCGAACATGTCCATCCCTCGCGCGATCATTTCGAGCAGTTGTGGCGGTGTACCGAGTCCCATGGCGTATCGCGGTCTGTCTTTGGGTAAAAATGGCTCGGTTGTTTCCACAGCGCGCATCATCTCTTCCTCCGGCTCGCCTACGCTCACTCCACCGATGGCGTATCCATCGAAGTTAAGATTGACAATCGCCTGCGCGCTTTCGCGGCGCAGGTCATCAAACGTCGCGCCCTGGACGATGCCAAAGAGCTGCTGAGGCGATGTGGCATCGGCATCTTGCCGATGATCTTGCGCAAGAAATCGGCTGGAAGCTGATGTCACTTCTTTGCACAGTTTGGCCCAGCGCATCGTCATTTCCGCGCTTTGCGCCGCGTAATCGTAATCGCAGGGATACGGCGCGCATTCATCGAGTACCATGGCGATGTCGGTGCCGAGCACGGCCTGAATTTCCATCGCAATCGCTGGCGAAATAAAAGCCCGTGCTCCATCAACGTGATTTTGAAACTCCACGCCCTCCTCCGTGATCTTGCGCAATTTCGCCAGGGAAAAAATCTGATAACCGCCGCTATCAGTCAGAATCGGTCCCTGCCAATTCATAAACGTGTGCAATCCGCCGAAGTGCTTGATCACATCGATGCCGGGTCGCACCAAGAGATGATAAGTATTTGCAAGAACGATTTGCGCACGGAGCTCGCGCAGTTCGCGCGGCATCACCGCTTTCACGGTGCCTTGTGTTCCCACTGGCATAAACGCTGGCGTATCGATCACGCCGTGCGCAGTCGTCAGCCGACCAGAGCGCGCTTTTGATTGTCGATCTTGCGCGAGAAGCTCAAACACGCCGCAACTGTAGGGGAAGCTGACAGCTTCTCGCAACCTCGTGAACTGGAACAGAAAGTGCCGAGTTGCCGAGCCAGATCATCTGCCGTAGCTCACCTGCCAGATGGTGCCATTGCCATCTTCGCTGAAAAGCAGGCTGCCATCTTTGGCGACCGTGATTCCGACAGGGCGTCCCCAGACATTACCGTTGGGCGTGACAAATCCGGTTACGAAATCTTCGTACTCACCGACCGCTTTGCCAGTTGAATGATCGAATGGCACGCGCACGATTTTGTAGCCGGTGCGTTTGGTGCGGTTCCATGAGCCATGAAATGCGGCGAAGATGTCGCCTTTGTATTCAGCGGGGAATTGGTCGCCTGTGTAAAAGCATAAGTTGAGCGTGGCCGAATGTGCCTGCACGAGCACATCAGGAATGATCACCTTATCGGCAAGCTCAGGATGTTTTCCCTTGTATCGTGGGTCGGGATGATTGCCGATGTAAAACCAGGGCCAGCCATAAAAGCCGCCAGGACGTACGCTGCTGACATAATCGGGTGGCAAATCGTTGCCGAGCTCGTCCCGTTCGTTGGTGCTCATCCACAGTGCATCGCTACCCGGCCGAAAGGCGATCCCGACAGCGTTGCGAATGCCCCACGCATACACTTTTCGGTTGGTGCCGTCGGGGTTGAACTCGAAGATGCGTGCGCGATCGGCTTCTGCGGCATTATCGGAATCGTTCGAGCGCGAACCGATGGAGACATACATTTTCTTGCCGTCAGGCGAAAAAACAATGTCGCGCGTCCAATGTCCTCCACTGCGCAGGTGCGCTGCGCCACCAGAAAGTTGCACACCTAGCTTTTCAGCTGGCCCACGGGCTTTGAGATCACCGTTGCGATACGGAAATCGGATTACGCCATCGGTGTTCGCTACATACAAAAATTGAGGATCGTCACCCGGCGGATAAAAGGCGATCCCGAACGGTTTGTTAAGATCTCGTTCTGCGAATACTTCGGTGACGTCCGGCTTACCACTGGCCTTTGTATCGCGCAGCCCCTTGATTTGATTGGCCCGGCTTTCGGTGACAAAGACGTCCCCATTAGGTGCGGTAAGTAGAAATCGCGGATTACGAAACCCGCTGGCGTATGCGTCGATCTTAAATCCGGGCGGGACGTGAAGCTGCGCGTCCGCTGGCCTTCGAGCGACGTGGGGCGGATTAATTGCCAAAACATTTGAACCTAGCGACGGCAGATCGTCCACGGTGATTTTCCGGCGCACTCCGGGCGCATCGGTTGTCCAATCGCCCATCGCCGCTTTACCGGTGAGCAGCGTGCCGCGTTCGGCGGACGTCCCAGTCGAAATGGCGAAGATGAGACTGGCTGTGAGGAGGATCGCGCGACGGGAAGGAGCAAATGATGGCCAGTTCTCCATTATTTTTCCTAATCGCGTCCCGCTTGCGGATCGTGTGGATCGGGTAGCGCGCGCGCGTCCCGCGTGCTGGTTTCGGCGTCGCGCCGACACAGTCTCTCCTTTGAAAGTGAATCGCAGGGCCGAGTCAAATGCACGGAAAAGTTCGCGATCGCGAGAGGCGCTCACCAGGCACGCGAGACGCATGCGCTACCCAGGCGGCCGGGATCACCGATTCCGACTACAGCGCTTCCGGACCGCGCGCTTAGCGCGCGATCACACCCAGCTTTTCGACCAAGGCCGCGCCTTTTTTTCGATCATTGATAACGAAAGTATTGTTTTCTCCGAGTGTTGACCATGGGCCGCGTGGCACTTCGCTAAATTCTACGAACTTCCAATCAGTCACATCCGTGGTGTTCAACCCGAGATATTCGCGTACCGCAGGCGACACATCGAGGCCTGCGCCTTTGTTGAGATTCGGTTTGGGGCGTTCGTTGCCAAACACATATTGCCAGTGATCGGTGCGAAAAGGCCCAGCGTCTTCCCATTGCGCGTAGGCCACTCGATTTCCCTTGCGGATGGCGACCCAGCGACCTTTGCAAGTCGACACAGCCGGCCCCTGATATGCCTCATTAAACCATGGAACAACCTGCGGCGCTTCGGGCCGATGGCCCTCTTTCGCTTTATCATTATAGGGAAGCGCGCAATAAAATGGATTTAGTCGCGGCGTGAATTTTACTGGAGTGTAATTGCTTCGATGAGCGGGAACAGGATCGTCGATCCCGCCATAATTTTTCGTCCACTCTTTGTCCCAAGAGCTTACCCGATTGGGCACCGGATTATTCTCAGCCGGTTTCTCGCCGATCCAAAAGACAGTCGTTACGATGTCCCTTTTCCACGGGAAACGCTGTCCCAGCTCGGGCGATTTTCCCGCCAGTTGACCTGGTGTGAGCGCGAGTGAGGTAAGATCGGCAAAGCGATCGTCAGATGATCGCTCCGATTTCTTGCTGAACTTCACCTTGACGGGTTCCGACTTTGCGAGACCCATGGATGCAAACAGAGATGAAATGGACGACAAGACGACCGCTATCGTGTGAGTAAATTTTCCCGGTTTCATGTCGTATCATCGCGGCGCGAATGAAAAGGCAGGATGCCTCTTTAACTGGTTCGTTCACGAGGCGCTGATGCGCGACGCTCACGGCGAAATTCAAATGCGCCATTAAAAAGTACACCGAACCTCAGTGCAGATTCGCTTTAGTCAACGAATTTCCCTGGATTCAAAATTCCGTGCGGATCGAGAGCTTGTTTGAGCTGACGGTGAAGTTCGCGTCCAACCTCACTTGTCGCATCCGGCCACCAGCGTTTTTTCGCCAAGCCAATTCCGTGTTCGCCCGTTATGACGCCGCCCCACGCCAGCACCCGCGCGAAAAGATCATCCAACGCATGCTCCACCTTTTTCCGCACGGCGGCATCTCGATTGTAACGGTCTGCCATGATGTTGACGTGGATATTGCCGTCGCCGGCGTGGCCGAAGCAAGCGATCGGAAATCCATGCTTCGCCTGGAGTGCTTCCGCGAATTGCATTAGATCGACGAGGCGACTGCGCGGCACGACCACGTCCTGGTTTAGCTTGGTCAGGCCGGTTGCGCGCAGTGAATTACTGAACTGGCGCCGCAACGCCCAGAGTTTCTCGCAATCGGCCTCACCGGTCGCCATCTCAAGGGCATTTGCATTTCGTTTTTCAAGCAATGCGCGCATGGCCGCTGCTTCGCTGCGAACGCTTTCCTCTTGTCCATCAAGATCGACCAGCAGATGAGCGTTGCCCGGCGGGACAATCATTTTGCCGAGATCGCGCCGCGCGGCCTCCAGAGTGAAATGGTCGGCGAGCTCCAATGACGCAGGCAAAAATCCCGCGGCAAAAATTGCTTGGACTGCTTCCGCAGCTTGCGCGGCAGTGGCAAAAGCCGCAGACAAAGTGGCGCGTGCCGGAGGAAGCGGGAGCAAACGCAGCGTGATTTCCGTGACCACGCCAAGCAGTCCCTCCGAGCCGACAAAGAGGCCGATCAAATCGAACCCGGTTTTGTTCTTGTGCACACGCCCGCCGGTCTGCACCGTTTTACCATTGGCTAGCACCACTTCGAGGCCAATCACGTAATTGCGCGTCACACCGTATTTCAAACAGCGCGGGCCGCCCGCGTTCGTTGCGACGTTCCCGCCGATCGTGCAATCTTTCATGCTCGCCGGGTCGGGCGGATAAAATAATTTTTGCTCGCGCACCGCCGCTTTCAGGTCAGCTGTGAACACGCCCGGCTCAACGATCGCAATCGCATCCGTAAAGCTGATTTCCTTGATCCGATTCATCCGCACTAGCGACAAGGCAATTCCGCCGCGCGCCGGGACGCACCCGCCGACATAACCAAAGCCGCCACCGCGCGCGGTCACTGGAATCTTTTCTTGCGACGCGAACTGGAGCAGCTTGCTTACGTCACTTGTGAATCTTGCAAAGACGACAACTTCGGGGTCGTGCGCCGCGAACCATTTATCGCCGCTGTGGGCAGCGAGCGTGGCTGCGTCGTCGGCAACTGCGGCATCGCCTAACAACTTACGCAATTGTTCGCCTAACCTCGCGCTCATGCTCGTGCTCGTGATCGTGCTCGTACTTGCTGGATTTTCATTCGATTACGATTACGAGCACGAGTGAGAGCAAGAGCTAATCACATTCCCATTATTTGATAGCCGCCATCGACGTAGATGACCTGGCCGGTGATTGCTGCCGCGCCGTCGCTCGCAAGAAAAACTCCAGTGGTGCCAAGCTCGGCCGGATCGCAACTGCGTTTTAAGGGCGCTCGTTCCTGATAATGTTTGAGCATGGACGTAAAGCCGCTGATGCCACGCGCGGCGAGCGTCTGGACGGGTCCAGCGGAAATGCAGTTCACCCGGATTTTTTTCGGCCCGAGGTCGTAGGCGAGATAACGCACGCTCGCTTCGAGACTCGCCTTCGCCACGCCCATCACATTGTAGTGCGGCACGACTTTTTCCGATCCGTAATAAGTCATCGCCAGAATGCTACCGCCGTTTGTCATCATCGGAGCCGCTTCGCGCGCGAGCGCAACCAGCGAGTAAGCGCTGATATCGTGGGCGGCGCGGAACGCTTCGCGCGTTGTGCTGATAAAATCGCCTTCCAATGCCTCTCGCGGCGCGAACGCAAGCGAGTGAAGCATCAAGTCGATGCGATCGGTCTCCCGCCGCGCGTTTTCGAAGAATGCTCTGATTTCATCATCGCTGGAAACATCGCAAGGAAACAAGGGCGTTTTCTCTCCAAATTCGCCGATCAGTTCCTCGACATTTTCCTTTAGCCGTTCGCCTTGATAATTGAAAATCAAGCGTGCGCCCGCGGCGGCCCACGCTTTTGCGATCGCCCAAGCGATGCTGCGCTTGTTCGCCACGCCGAAAACGACACCGATCTTTCCTTCCAAAATCTGCTGAGTCATAAGTCTCTGCATGATACCCGCATTTCCAACATCGCAAAGATGCCCCGTCTTCGCTAAAGTCTGCGACTTATGACTGCTCGATTCTCAATCTTCTCCGCGTTCGTTGTTTCGATTTGTACGGTTTCAATTTTGCCGGCACAAGAAGTTTCGTCGCCTTCCCCAGCCCCGGCTTCTTCGCCAACTCCGGCACAACTTACCGATGTGCTTTTCAAGAATCTGAAAGCGCGCTCGATTGGACCGGCGGTAATGGGCGGCCGCGTCTCGGACATTGCGATTGATCCGCATAATCCCTTTGTTTTTTACGTCGGACTCGGGCACGGCGGCGTTTTCAAAACGAACGACAACGGCGTGATGTTCGAGCCAATTTTTGACAAGCAACCGATGCTGTCCATCGGCGCGGTTGCCGTTGCGCCTTCTGATTCTGATGTCATTTGGGTAGGAACGGGAGAAGCCAACGATCGTAATTCGTCTGATTGGGGGGACGGTGTTTATCGATCGACCGATGGCGGGGAGAAGTGGCAGAACGTCGGGCTGAAAAACAGTCGCGCCATCGCGCGTATTGTTATCGATCCAAAAAAGCCGGAGGTCGCTTACGTGGCGGCAATGGGCAATTTGTGGGCGGACGGCGGCGAACGCGGGTTGTGCAAGACAACCGATGCGGGCAAAACATGGAAACTAATTTTGAAAGCGGCTGCTCCGCACGACGCGCGCACCGGCTGTGGCGATGTGATGATCGACCCAACGAATCCGGAAATCGTTTACGCCGCACTTTATGCGCGACAGCGGACGCCGTGGAGTTTCGCGTCCGGTCCGAGCGTGACCGGCGGCGAAGACGTTGGCGGAATTTTTAGAAGCACGAATGCCGGCGCGACTTGGAAGAAGCTTGGCGGCGGTTTGCCGGGTCAAACCGGGCGGATTGGCCTCGCCATCAGCGCGAGTAACCCGAAGGTGGTCATGGCGATCGTGCAAAGTTACGAAGGAGGATTTGGTAAGCTGGACGATCTGCGCAGTAAAACGGGCGGCGTGTTTCGGTCTGATGACGGAGGCGAAAAATGGACGCGCATGAGCGCCATGAATCCGCGCCCATTTTATTTCAGCCAGATTCGCATCGACCCGGCAAACGACCAGCGCGTTTATCTTCTCGGCTTCGCCCTGCTGGTGTCTGACGATGGCGGCAAAAATTTTCGCGAAGATCTAAGCGAGAAAGTTCATCCAGATTGCCACGCGCTCGCGATTCAGCCCGGCACGGTGCCGCCGCCGAAGCCGCCTAAACCGGAAGACAAAAACAAGCCGCCGAAACCGCCAGTTTGCCAGCGTTTGCTGCTCGGGACGGATGGCGGTGTGTACCAAAGTTTTGCCGGCGGCAAGGACTGGGATCATCTGAACAAGATTCCTTCGGGAGAATATTATCGGATCTCGCTCGATGAGACGCGACCGTATTTCCGAATTGCTGGCGGCCTGCAGGACAACGAAAACTGGGTCGGACCAAGCGGCGTTCCGAGTAAGGAAGACATTCGCAATTGCGATTGGACTGCGCTTGCCGGTGGCGACGGCTTTTATGTCCTGTTCGATCCGACCGATCGCGACACCTTTTATGCGGAAAGTCAGCAGGGCGAAGTCCATCGGATCAATTTGCGAAATGGCGAGATACGCCGTTTGCGTCCCGAACCAGCCGAAGGTCAGCCGCGCTATCGCTTCCATTGGAATTCACCGATGATCATGAGCCGACATAAACCGGGCGTGATTTATTTGGGCGGCAACTGTGTCTTCAAACTCACCGACCGGATGGAAAAGTATTCTGTGATCAGTCCTGACCTTACGTACAACGATCCGACTAAAACAAACGCCACTGGAAGCGGCGCGGAAAATTACGGGGTGGTATTTTCGCTGGCCGAGTCGCCGAAGCGCGCCGGTCTTTTGTGGGCAGGGACGGACGATGGGCGGCTCTGGGTCACGGAGAATGAGGGCGGCAAGTGGATGGAATTGACGCCTAATTTGCCGGAGGCGGCGCGCGGTCAATGGATCGTGCGTATCGAGCCGTCTAATATCGATCCGAATGTGGCGTACGTTGCGACCAATGCGTATCGCTCGGATGATGATCGCCCCATGATTTTACGCACGGCTGATCTGGGCAAAACATGGCAATCGGTCACGGGCGATCTTCCGCAAGGCAATCCTGTCGAAGTTGTCCGCGAGGATCCGGTGAATCCGAAATTGCTTTATGCGGGTACGCACTTCGGAGTGTTCGCGTCGTTCGATCAAGGCGCGCATTGGGTGCGCATCGGCGATGTTCCTTCGGTCCGCGCGGATGACATTCAGATTCATCCGCGCACATCAGACCTTGTGATCGCAACACATGGTCGCAGCATCGCCATTCTTGACGACACGGTCCCGTTTCGGGAATTCACACCGGAGATTGCGTCCAAGCCAGCTCAATTGTTTAGCGTGCGTTCCGTGACCGGCGCTTATCTTAAACCGGGTTTTGTGGACGCAAACGGCAAAGGAGTTTACCGAGGGCAAAACCCGCCAGAGGGCGCGTTGTTCACTGCGTGGGTGAAAGAGTTTACCGGCGACGAAATTAAGATCGCCGTGACAAAACCAACCGGACAGCCAGTCGCAAATCTCAAAGCGCCTGGCACGCCGGGTTTTACTCGATTGAATTGGGACCTGCGGCCGACCAAGGATGTGATTGCCGAGTACGGCGGCGACGACCCAAAGCGGCTTCTCCCGTCCGGAGATTACACCGCGGAATTGACCTTCGGCACAACGAAAATGAAACAGACCTTCCATGTTGATCTCGCCGAAGGCATCACACCGCGGTGAGGTTTTCCGGTTATGCCTGCGATTGGGATCACTGGCGGAATTTCCACGGGTAAGACCAGCTTTTGCCAATCGCTGCGCGCCATTATTCCCAGCGCCAGATTCTTTGATGCCGATCAAGCCGCGCATCAGCTCGCGGACCTTGACCCGGAAGTTAAAAATGAAATTCGCGCTGAATTTGGCGCGGAGGTTTTCACAGGCGATGGGCACTTGAATCGAGAGAAACTTCGGGCCATAGTATTTGCCAGCGCGACAAAGAAACGTGCGCTCGAACAGATTCTCCATCCGCGGATTCGTCGCCAATGGAGCGCCGAAGCGGAAAAGCATCGCAACTCTTCCGATTTTTTCTTCGCTGATATTCCACTTCTTTATGAAACTCGTGCTGAAGCCTTGTGTGATCGGGTGGTGGTGGTGGCTTGTTTTTCGCGAACCCAGTTACACTGGCTGATGGAGCGCGCATCGCTTGAACGCGCCGCAGCCGAACAAATGATCAACGCACAAATGCCTTTGGACGAAAAAATCAGACGTGCAGACCACGTGGTCTGGAATAATGGCGATCCCGCGACCCTTGCCGTGCAGGCGCGCTTTCTGATAGCGCTGTGGCAGCAGCAATCATGGACGAAAAGGTAGAAGTCTCAGCTTCATCGGGAGCGGACACTGTAGAGGCGGGCTTGCCCGCCACGCAGGAGGTCGCCGCGGCGACCGAAGACGGGTCGCCTGCGGATTTTCAAACTGCGGCTGGGACAGCTGCCACTACAGTTACAGCGCGCTCGCTTGATCTTAACGAGCTGCAGGAACTTTCGGACAAAAAGCTGAAAGCCCTAGCGCGCGATCTGAGTTTGTATTTGCACCCAGCGCGCTCGCGGCATCAGCACATTCTCGATCTGATCCGGGCCGCCTTAACCGCTGGCGCTACCGTTACTGCGGAAGGTTTTCTGGATCAGGTCAGCGATTCTTTTGCCATGCTTCGCTGGCCGAATCTGAATTTCCTCCCCGTCCCTGAGGATGTATGCGTCCCGCGGGCGCTGATCGAGCAATACGGGTTGCGGCCCGGCCAAAAGCTTGCTGGAACGTTGCGACTGCCGGCTCAGCGCGAGAAATTTCTTACCTTGGAGTGCGTGACAACCGTGGAGGGCCAACCGGCTGAGCAATGGCAGGCACCCATCGATTTTGATCAGCTTACGCCGCAGTTTCCCCAGGGCCGGATCATGCTGGAAAATCCCAAAACGCAATCCATCAGCGCGCGAGCGGTTGATTTACTGGCGCCGCTGGGCCGCGGCCAGCGCGGGCTCATCGTTGCCCCGCCGAGAGTTGGCAAGACAATTCTGCTCAAGGAAATCGCAAAGGCCATTCGAGTAAATCATCCAGACATCGTGCTGATTTTGTTGTTAGTGGATGAGCGGCCTGAGGAAGTGACCGACTTGGAGCGCGAAATCAATCCGCTGAGCGCCCGGAGGGCAGCCACTTCTTCGAACTGGCTGGATCGCCCAGCCCCTTCCGCCGGAATCACTCCTCCTGCTGCACTCGAACGCTCGAAGGGGCTGCCCGCTGGAGGCGGGTCCGGCGATTGCCAGATTTACCATTCGAACTTCGACGAGAGCGTGCAACGCCATGTCCAAGTGGCCGAGATAGTGCTGGAACGCGCCAAACGGCTGGTGGAACTGAAACAGGACGTCGTGCTTTTGCTCGATAGCCTCACCCGGCTTTCGCGCGGCTATAACAACCTCCAACCCGGCAAGGGCCGCATCATGTCAGGCGGTGTCGAGGCGAAGGCGCTCATTAAGCCAAAGAAATTTTTCGGCTCCGCCCGGAACGTCGAAGAAGGAGGCAGCCTGACTGTGCTCGCGACCGCTTTGACCGAAACCGGCAGCCGCATGGACGAACTCATCTTTGAAGAATTCAAAGGCACGGGCAACATGGAGTTGCATCTTGATCGCGCACTGCAAGAGAAACGCCTTTATCCGGCGATTCATCCGTTGCTCTCCGCTACGCGACGTGAGGATTTACTCTATCATCCCGATGAATGGGAGCGCGTGCAGGAGTTGCGCAAGATAATGGCGGCGCTGCCTCCTCTCGAAGCGATGGAAAAGCTGATCGACAATCTGCACGCCACGAAGACCAATGCCGAGTTGTTGCTCAGCGGGTTGAGATGATTGCTGGAGAAATGACGCAACAGGAATGACCAATGACGAAGGAAGCTCGACTGATCGAATGACGAAACAGGGCTTTGAGGCTGCCCGCAATACTTCGGACTTCGTCATTTCTCATTCGTCATTACAATCGCGTCTCATCGCGACCGACACCGGGCTGGCCGAGTTGCTCGCGAAAATAGATCCGGTCGATCGCGTCGCAATCGATACCGAAGCTGACAGTCTTCATTCTTACCGGGAAAAGCTTTGCTTGCTGCAAATCAGTTTACCGGGTGTAGCGGGGACCGATGATCGCGGTTTAGAGCGACGCGACTTCATTGTCGATCCATTGGCCGATGTCGCCGGACCCGCCTCGCGCGGGCAGCCCCTTCAATCGCAGCAACGCAATCGGAGCGATCACGCAAAGAGAAGGGGCTGGGCGATCCAGCCGGTTCAGCGAACCGGCTGCCCTCCGGGCGCGCCGCGGATCGATCTTGCACCGTTAACGGCTGCGTTGAAGCAAAAGGAAATCGTGTTGCACGGCGCGGATTACGATCTGCGATTGCTCCGCCGCGGTTTGAACTTCACCGCGTGCCGGATTTTCGACACGGCCATTGCGGCGCGCCTCCTTGGGCTCCGCGAGTTTGGTCTCGCCGCTTTGGTAAAGCGTTACTTCGGCGTGGAACTTGGCAAACATTCTCAAAAGGAAAATTGGGGACGGCGCCCACTTCCTGGAAAGATGCTGGCGTATGCGATCAACGACGTGCACTATCTATTGCCTCTGGCGGACCGTCTCGAAACCCAACTGCGGGAGCGCGGCCGGATTGATTGGTTACGGCAATCATGTCAGCGCGCCATCGAGCAGGCAGCGGTGGATAGGATTCGCGATGAAGATGAACTTTGGCGCATCCGCGGTTCTGCACACCTTCGAGACCGCCCGGCTGCAGTGTTGCGCGCGCTTTGGCAATGGCGAGAGAAAGAAGCGGAAGCGGTAGACCGCCCCCCCTTTCATATTTTGCAAAACCGCGAACTCCTGGATGCGGCCATAAATTTCGCCGAGGGAGAAATACCTGACTACAGACATTTTTCCGCACGCCGGCGGCGGGCATTTCAAGAAGCTGCCCAAAGCGCACTAGAGTTACCTGAATCGGAATGGCCCGTTTTGCGTCGCCGCTTCGGGCAGCGACCAAGTCCGGACACAATTCGTCGAGCGGAAGAATTGCGGCATCGGCGTGATCGGGCAGCCAGGGAACTCGACCTAGAGCCGGCCTTTGTTGCGCCGCGCAGTGCCCTCCTGGCCATCGCCACGGACTCAAGTCGCGCGACATCCCTGTTGGTTCCGTGGCAACGCCAGTTGCTCGGAATGACAGCGTGAAGCTGTAGCCGGCATCGCTGATGCCGGTCGCTCGGGTTATTCGGCCGGGATCACCGATCCCGGCTACAACGTTGACGCAATTCCTAGGGGATGACGAGGGTTTGCCCGACCGTGAGCTTCTTCGGGTTTTGGATGCTTTGTTTGTTGGCTTCGAGAATTTGGTGCCAACGGTTTGGCGATTTGTAGAATTTGCGCGAGATCGAGGCGAGGGTGTCGCCCTCGCGGACGGTATAGGTTCGCTCACCTGATTTCTTGGCTGTGCTCTTTGTTGTAGCAGCGTTCCCCGTCTGCAGTTTGCCGGGGATGCTTTGCGATGTTCCAGCGCGTGCCTCAAGTTGTCTATGCAAATTGAGGTTTTCGTTGCGCAATCGGGCCGCTTCGGCTCGAGTGACGATCGAATCGCCGGACAAACTCGTAAGCGCGGCAAGCTCATCCCGCCGGATAGAATTCTTGGCATCGTTTGCATGAGGACCGTTTGGGCTGAGCGCGAGGTACCGCCTGAAATGATGAAGCGCGCTCACCGGGTCATTCAGTTTGTCGTCGTAGAGCAGTGCCAGCTTATAGTGAACCTCGGCGCAACGAGGGCTGTCATCGAGCGCGGCCTCGTACAGGTTGATTGCCCGCCCAAAGTCGCCTTGCGTTGCTTTGTTATCGGCATCCTGAACGAGTTGATTGTAGCGCGACGGAAGCAAGCGATCGCACCCGACGAAGCAGAGGGCCAAAAAAATCGACAACCAATAGAGCCAAGACTTGTCGGCGCGCGACATCGTCGCCAATTTGCTCAGTTGTGAGCCTGCGCGCACTTCAAATTTTTTTGCCTACAGCGGTGTTATCCTTTGGTCTCGCGGCGCTGTTGTACGGGACGCTTTCTAACGGTCAACGCTATGCAGTCAAATTTTCCGATGTCGATGGCCGCGCGCTTTCGACTGCCAATGGGCACGTCATCGTATTGGTCCTGACTACAAGGGAAGATTTGACGCGGGCGCGCGCGGTCGGCGACCATGTGCCTGATTATTGTCTGGGCAACGCGAATTATCGGATGATCACTGTGCTCAATCTCAGAAAACGATACACGCGGTTGGGGCGCGCGATCGCAATGACTCTCGTGCGACATCGGGTCGATGAGGAGGCGAAGCGGCTGCAGACGCGATACGACGCAATGAAAATCGCGCATCCGGCCCGGCAGGACATTTACGTTGTCGCCGATTTTGGTGGGATGATAGCCGCGCAGCTTGGCGCAGAACCCGGTGCGACCCCTTTTCACGTATTCGTTTTCGGCGAGCATGGCGAATTATTGCGGCAATGGGATGATGTGCCGAGCGCTCAAGAACTAGCCGCCGCCGTCAAATAATGGTCAATATTTCGGCACGCTAGAATCGATCTGGTCCGACCACGCATCGATTCCGCCCTCGAGATTGTAAACGTTGGCAAAGCCGCGCTGGCGTAACAGTCGCACTGCCTGCGCGCTGCGCTGGCCACTATGGCAATGCACAACGATCAGCTGCTCACGCGGCAACTCGTCCGCCCGATCGGCAATTTCTCCAAGCGGAATCAACTTCGCGCCATCTATCCGCGCGATCTCGTATTCGAATGTTTCCCGCACATCGATTAACTGGAATGCTTCGCGGGCGTCCATCTTGTGCTTTACGTCGTGGACGGAAATCGTGGGCACTGCTTGATCGGCGCGCGCTCCGCAAAATTGGTCGTAGTCAATCGGTGCGAAAATTGTTGGATTCTCACCACAAACGGGGCATTGAGGATCGCGCCGGAGATTGAGCTCCCGAAATCTTACGCTGAGCGCATCGAAGTGAAGCAGCCGACCAACGAGAGGTTCACCAATGCCGACAATGAGTTTGATTGTTTCGATCGCCTGCAGCATACCGATAATTCCCGGCAAAACACCAAGCACGCCTGCCTGCGCGCAGTTCGGAACTGAATCCGGTGGAGGCGGCTCCGGAAAAAGACAACGATAGCACGGTCCGCCTAGATGAGGCGCGAACACCGTAGTCTGCCCCTCAAACCGGAATACTGAGCCGTACACATTCGGTTTGCGTTCAAAAACACAGACATCGTTGGATAAATAGCGGGTCGGAAAATTATCCGAACCATCGACGACCACGTCGCAGCCTGAGATGAGTCCGGCTGCGTTCTCGCTGGAGAAACGGCAGTTGTGTAATTCGACTTCAATTTCTGGATTGACATCCCGCAAGCGATCCCGCGCAGATTCCAGTTTGCTGCGGCCGATGTCCTTTGTTCCGTGAAGAATTTGCCGTTGCAGATTCGAGAGATCGACATCGTCAAAATCGACAATTCCAATTGCGCCCACGCCGGCTGCGGCAAGATAAAGAGCAGCAGGGGACCCAAGTCCGCCTGCGCCGATGCACAACACGCGCGCAGCTTTTAATCGTCGCTGTCCATCAAGCGTAACTTCCGGCATGATAAGATGCCGCGAGTAACGTTGCAGTTCTTCGGCGCTCAATTGCACTGCGTCGCTGGACTTGTCATCGATGATGCTTCGCTTCATATCGCAGCCGTACTTTAGCACAAATTCTTAGAGCTTTAGCCGGGATCGGCGATCTGCTGGCCCAGCCTGCCTTTAGGTGTCCGGCATCACCGATGCCGGCTACAACTTATGCAATTATCTATTCTTTGACGGTCACCGGTGTGCCTACTGAGGCGTTTTCGAAAAACGGTCTTGCCATTCCCCTAGGCAAACGAATGCAACCGTGCGACGCGGCAAATGGCGGAACGTACCCTTGGTGCATCGCGTAGCCGCTGCGGAAAAACATAGCGTATGGCATTCGGGCGCCATCAAAATGTGTGCCTGGCGGCCGGGAATCCTTCCGCGCATCGATGTTGGATCGTACCACATTCCCGTAATCGTCGACGTAATCACCAAATACCGTCGAGACGTGGTCTACGTCTTTTGAGAGAACGGTATAATGACCGGGCGGAGTGGAGAATCCAGGCTTGCCTGTGGACACGGTCGATTCGCCGACCAAACGTTTGCCTTTGTAAAAGTACGCTTTCTGTTCGCCGACATTGACGACGATCTTTGGAGAGCCGGATGCGCCCTCGTCGTTCCACCAACCTGCTGGAGCCGCATGCGGCCAAGGTCCGGTTCCATAAGGGGGAATTTCTTCGCAACTGCAAAAAACGAGCACGGCGACAGCGGCGCCTACGATTTGAAACACTGGACCAGTTTTCATGGAGCGGCGGATAGTATTGGTTAGGTTATTCGTGTGTTCAACTCCCAAACCGCGTAAAAGCTTCGCTCACGCGGTTGAAGCTCCAGCTCGCGTCCTAGAACGAACCGGGCGATTCGTGAAGTAATGTGTGAGTTGCATCCGTAAAAGCCGTCGGCCGTCACCGCTTTTTAGATGGCGCCCCCACCCCGGGGGTGTCTGCTTGTTCGAGATACACCTCGTGATAGATGAGCGTCCACGGACCGCGATACTATGTCGCGAAGGAGAGATCGGCCAATGCTGTTTCAAACGCTTTCTTAAATTGGTAGAGTAGCCAATGTATAACCCGTTGTCGATCCTTGAGTGCAATACATAAACATAAAACAGCATTCCATTTAACTCAGGAGCCGCGTGAGCCGAAACCTTTTTACCTTGTTTGACGCCTCACACCGACGGAAATACGCTCCGTCTTATGACCACTGTGCAACCGCCGATTAATCTGAAAAACTGGATCGAAGAGAACCGGGAAAAGTTCAAGCCGCCGGTGAGCAACCGTTATCTTTATGACGGACGCGACTTTTTCGTGATGGTCATCAAGGGCCCGAACGCGCGGAACGATTTTCACCTTGTCGATTCAGAGGAGTACTTCTACCAATTGAAGGGCGACATCAAAGTCCGAATCCGCGAGGGTGATCGCATTGTTGATCACATCGTGCGTGAGGGTGAGACGTTCTTCATTCCGCCAAATGTGCCGCATTCGCCGCAGCGGCCGCCCGATACCATTGGCGTCGTGGTGGAGCGACGCCGCCCGCCGGGAGAGAAAGAGCACGTCATTTTTTATTGCGAGAACTGCGGAGCATTGGTGGAAGACATCCACTTTGACTGCGCGGATATCGTAGAGCATTTCAGTAAGGCGATGCTCGATTTCTGGAATGATGCTGCGCGCCAGACATGCAAGAAATGCGGCAAAAAGGTCGAAAAGCCGCAGCCGATGAAATCGCTGTAAGGCGGCGTCTTTGTCAGGCGCAGCTCGATTGGCGTTTCACAGAAACGCCCTACAATTTGTGCCGGCGCCATTCGTATGAAGATCGACATTCACACACACATCCTGCCGCGCGACTGGCCCGACCTGGACGCAAAATACGGCTACTCTGGATTCGTTCGGCTCGATCACTACAAACCGTGTTGTGCGCGAATGATGATCGGCGAGCGCGTTTTTCGCGAGATCACCGATAACGTGTGGGATCCGAAGCGGCGGATTGAAGAAATAGAGTGCGCGGGCGTTTCCATGCAAGTGCTCTCTACTGTTCCGGTGATGTTCAGTTATTGGGCAAAACCGGCGGACGCGCTGGATCTGTCCCAGCGATTAAACGATCACATCGCCAAGCTCGTTCGTGATCATCCGAAACAGTTTGCCGGTTTGGGGACAATCCCGATGCAAGATCCGGACCTGGCGGCGGGCGAGCTGGAACGCTGCGTCCGCGAATTAGGTTTGCGCGGCGCGCAAATCGGCACGCACGTGGATGCGAACCCGTACTCTGGTCGCATCGACACTTTAAATCTCGACAATGCGTCGCTTCAGCCGGTGTGGAGCGCGGCCGAAGAACTCGGCGCCGCGATCTTTGTTCATCCCTGGGACATGTTAGGCAAGGAACGCATGCCGAAATACTGGCTGCCCTGGCTGGTCGGCATGCCAGCGGAGACTTGTCTGGCCATCTGTTCGATGATCTTCGGTGGCGTATTGGAGCGTTTCCCGAAACTTCGCGTCGCTTTTGCACACGGCGGCGGTGCATTTCCATTTACAATAGGCCGCATCGAGCACGCGTTTCATGTACGCCCGGATTTGGTCGCGACGGACAATGATACGAATCCGAGAAAATATCTTGCCCGTCATGATGACAACGACGGCACGATTCCCGCGCGTTTTTACGTGGACTCGCTCGTTCACGATGCAGACGCGCTGAAGATGCTGCTCAAATTATTGGGCGTGCAACGCGTCGCGTTCGGATCGGATTATCCCTTTCCACTCGGCGAGGCGCATCCCGGTAAACTCATCGAGTCGATGAGGGAGCTATCGGCGGAAGACAAAGCGCAGCTTCTCTCCGGAACCGCGCGCGAATTCCTTGGCATCTGATGACTTCGGCATTCGAGATTCGTGCTTCGTGATTCCGTCGGCGAGACTACGCCGCCGTTACATTTCATGCCGGATCGCCCACAAGTCATGGAATACCGGTTTAAAGAGTGATTCCTTTAGAAATGGCACGCCGGGCGATCCGCCGGTGCCCTTCTTCGCACCGATCGTTCGCTCGACTAGCTTGATGTGCCGGTAGCGCCACTCCTGCAATCCTTCGTCGAAATCGGTCATCAGCTCGAACAGAATCGAGCACTCGGGCGCGCTCTTGTAGAGGCGAAGAATTTCTTTTTGCACGCGTTCGTCGGGGCCGTTCGGTTGTGTTACGTCGCGATTCTTCAAGTCTGCGGGAATCTGCGCGGCGCGCGTTTGTAGGAAATCGTAAAAATGATCAATGACCGATCGCTGGTGCAACAGCTGTTTCAGGCGATCGTAGCCCGGGAAATCCGGTTTCACATAACTGAGCGTTGAGGCGCGCTTGTATCCGAGCGCGAATTCAATCTCACGAAACTGCACGGATTGAAAGCCGGAGGCGGTTTCAAGCCGGTCGCGGAAGCTGGAGAACGACGACGGAGTCATCGTCTCCAGAATGTCCACCTGCGCCACCAGCACTTTCATGATCGTGCGCACACGCTTAAAGGCGTGGATCGCGCCGAACAGATCGCCGGCAGAAAAATCTCGCTTTATTTTTTCAAACTCGTGCAGCAACTGCTTAAACCACAACTCATACGTCTGGTGGATGATGATGAAGAGTGTCTCGTCATGTTCCGGCGGGCTCGAGCGCGGCTTCTGCAGTGCGAGCAGCTTCTCCAGATCGAGATAACTGGCGTACGTAAGCGGAGTCATAAGTTTATGCTCGCCGCAACGCTTTAACGTTTCAACGATTTAACGCTTGAACGCCGCGAAGCCATGCTAGCTGCCGGATAACAAAGCGCGATTCTTTTCCGTCGTTATCCAGAATCGAGAATCCAGCATCGTATCTTTGCTTCAATTCATGAAGCGAAGATAATAACGATCCCATGCCGCCGGGATGCTTTCGCGCGCTGAGTACGGCCCCGGCTCATACGCGCGCGAGCTGATACCTTGCTGGCTCAACTCGCACACGTGCCAATCCTGCTTGTTCGTCAGGTCCCAGAACTCGATCGCATCATCCGGACGAAAATCGCCGTGATCGAACGCATTCGGATGAAAAAACCAATCGCAGAAGATCAGCGTCCGGTCTGGTGATTGCGGCCGAAGTTGATGCACCATCACGTAATCCGGATGCAGACTGAGCAGCATGTTCGGGAAAATGGAATAGTAAAAAACACGATGAAAATCTTCGGCATCCATGTCGCCTACGGGCGATGCGCAGGCATTGCCGCTCATGGTCAAGCTCTTGCTTTTGTTGATCTTCATGAAGCCGCCGAGGAATGGTCCTTCGCACAGATCGTTCTCCGCTGAATCGTACGGCGTTAATTTAGACAGCGCTGGATGTACGCCGGGGCAGTGATAGCACTCTGAATAATTTTCGAAGATCAGCTTCCAATTGGCGTGCACGTCATACTCGATCCGTTTCGCTGAACGCAGCTGCGGCAAATTCCAGTGTGAAAATTTTCCGGCCAACGGCGTGAACCATTCCTCGAGTGACTTGTAGCCGCCTCGCTCTGTCGAGGCGCTTGCGAGATTCACAAAGATGAATCCTTCCCACAACGCCAGGTTCACCGCGTGCAACGAGTAGTCAGCCTTGTCAAAACCCGGCACCTCATCCATGTGCGGCGCGCCGATCAATCGTCCATTGAGGTCATATGTCCACGCATGATAAGGGCACTGAATCGCGGACAACTGTCCATTTCTGTTTTCGAGAAGTCGTGTTCCGCGGTGGCGGCACACGTTGTAAAACCCCTGGATCTCTCCGTATTTATCTCGCGCAAAGATCAAACTTTCACCTGCGACTTCTGCGACGAAGTAATCGCCCGGCTTGGCGATCTGGTTGTGGTGCCCAACGAGCACCCAGTGCCTTGAGAAAATTTTCTCTTGCTCCTGCGCAAAAATCTCCGGTGAAACGAAATACTTTTGCTCAAGCGTTTTCGCGCCGGACGTGAACGTCTCAGCCGTCTTGCGAAATGCGGGTACCGCTTTTATTTGCGTCACGGCCATTTTGGAAACTCCATGCCACGCGTGCACGCGTCAATGCACGATGTCTGGGGAGCACACGCGTCCTCGCGTGTTCGTCTCGGCGCCCTCGCCGAGACGAACTTCGTTGCCGTTTCTACATCAGATGAACCGTATTTGAATTCGATCACGAGCAAGAGCAGGAGAATCCGTTGTAACGTTGTAACGAATCACTCTCTTGATTCGCTTACTTCAACACTGCCTGGTGGAACTCGTACCAGTCGTCAAGATTGTTCAGGTTCACCGCGTCTTTCGGTGCGGAAACATCATCGGGGATGCCGCATGCGCCCAGAATGCCCCGCCGCGTTTCGTCGTCAGCATTGTAACCGCGGACCGCCGCGTTGTGCTTTTCGATTGCCTCTCGATTTAGTGACTTGGCATTCTTCTTCACCCACGCCTCGAATTCAGGATAGGTCGGCTTGTTTTGTTTGATGTAATCTCTTACTGCCTGCTCTTCGAGTCCGAGCGCGGCGAGAGTCATCGCATCAAAGCCTTTGCCGACGGCCGGATAACCGGAAGCAAGCTTGCCGTTCGCCTCTAAAGAGACTTTCTGCCAAAGACGCGGGAGATGGACAACGCCAAGTGGGCCTGCAACGCCGGAACTGATCAGTGGAACATAAGTGTCGCTCATAATGATTTCCTCGTTTTCGTTTTTTAACTCGCCCGCCGCGGCGGGTTAATCAAAGTTCACATGCAGCGCGTGGCGTCAATGTGCCATCCATCGAAACAACAGCGCAGCGATCAATAGCGCTGGAACGCAAATGAAACCACCGTAAACGATTCGATCCTGTAGCCGGGCGCGTCGCGCCGCCTCGGCGTAGGGGATTCGCGTGAACGTGACCATGGTGTAAAGCGGCAGATAAATGCCGGGCAACAATGCCTCAAGCGCATGGTCGATTTTCTTCTTCGCGCGGAATGTTCTCGATGTTGTTTTGTCACGCATCTCGATGAAATTACCAATCGCAAGATCAGCAAGGGCGTCGGCATTTTCTTTTCGGCGCGAGAAATATTCGGCAAAGGCGCGCTCGCGGTTATTTTGAAATTTTTCCAAGCGTTCGTCTAGCACGACGCAATCTTCGAACGCGGCGTTCATTCCCTGACCATAAAACGGGACGACTGCGTGCGCGGCGTCGCCGAGCAAGCAAACTTTGTCGCGGTAATACCACGGCGCGCACCGGATGGTCACAAGTGAGCCGGTCGGATTTTGGCGGAAATCCTCAAGTAATCTCGGCATGAGCGGCACGGCATCGGGAAATTCTTCGTCGAAGAAGCGGCGGACATCGTCATCGGTCTTCGTGGTCGCGAAGCTGCGCGGACCTTCGAATTCCCAAAAGAGCGTGCACGTGAACGAGCCGTCGGGGTTCGGCAGCGCGATCATCATGAAACTTTTCCGCGGCCAGATGTGGAGCGCGTTCTTTTCCATTTGCCACGAACCGTCCGGCCCGGGCGGGATGGTCAGTTCCTTGTAACCGTGAGCGAGATAACTCTCGTCGTACTCGAAACCATCAATGTGCATCTGCATCGATTGGCGCACCGAGGAAAACGCGCCATCGACACCGATCACCGCGTCGCCCCGTGCAGTCACTTGACCGTTTACCGTTTCCAAATGGGCAACCGCCGAGTCGAGATCCACGTTGATGCACTTGTGATTGAAATGCACGCGCACATTTGGATAACGCTGCGCCGCTTCGATCACCGTCGTGTTAAGCGCGGCGCGTCCGATTGAGTTGATGCTCTTCGTCGGATCGACATCGTAAGGTGAGAAATGCAACTGGCCTGATTTGTCGTGGATCATGCGTCCTCGCATAGAGATCGCGTGCCGCAAGATTTCTTCGGCCATGCCGATCTGCTCTAGCGCGTGAATCCCGCGCGTCGAAACGGCGAGATTAATCGAGCGCCCGCCGACGATGTTGCCTTCTCGGGGATCACCCCGCCGCTCGTAAAGATCGACATCGTACCCGCGCCGGCCCAAATACGCGGCCAGCAATCCGCCGGCGAGGCCGCTGCCGATGAGAATGAATTTGGCTGGCATTTTCAGTCAGGGCCACCGATCACTGATGCTCTGACAGAATCTGTGCGAAGCGCCAGACTTCGTGAAATGTGCTGTAAAGTGGGGTGGGCGCGACGCGGATCACATTTGGCTCGCGGAAATCGCACTTCACTCCCGCAGCGACCAGTTCATTGTGCAACTCCTTCGGATGCTGGTGCGCTACGATCGACAGCTGACAACCGCGCGCATTCGGATCGCCGGGAGTGATGACGCTGAACTTTTTTGATCCGATCTCCATGAGCAGGAATTCGAGATAGCCTGTCAGTTTGATCGATTTTGCTCGGAGCCGTTCCATTCCGCCCACTTCGTCAAAGATCGATAACGACGCGCGCAGCGGCGCCATCGAAAAGATCGGCGGATTACTGATCTGCCAACCGTCAGCGGATGGAACGGGAATGAATTCCGGTTCCAGGTGTAAGCGGAATCGTGTATTCGGATCATTGCCGAACCAGCCGGCGAGTCGCGGCAATTTTGTATTGGTTGCGTGACGCTCATGCACGAACGCGCCCGCGATCGCGCCTGGTCCGGCGTTGAGATATTTGTATGAACACCAGACAGCGAAATCGACATTCCAATCGTGCAGCAAGAGCGGGACATTGCCGATGGCGTGCGCAAGATCGAATCCGACGATGATACCGCGCTTGTGTGCTGCTGCTGTGATCTCTGCAATGTCGAACAATTGACCGGTGAAAAAATTTACGCCGGCAAACATGACGAGCGCGAGATGATCGGCATGCTTTTCGATAAGATCGATAATGTCTTCCGTTCGAATCGTGAACTCACCGTTGCGCGGTCGCGCGAGGATGAGCGCGTCTTTCGGATCGAGCCCATGATGCGCGATTTGCGTTTTGATCGCGTAAGTGTCGGAAGGGAACGCGGGATCTTCCATCAGGACTTTGAACCGTGATTTTGTCGGCCGATAAAACGTGGCCATCATCAGGTGCAGATTCACTGTAAGGCTGTTCATGCAGATCACCTCGATTGGTTGTGCACCGGCGAGCCGCGCTGTCGGGTTGCGCAGCGCTTCGTGATATGAATACCATGGCGTTCCCGCCGCGTGATGAGCATCGACGCCAAACTTTGCCCAGTTGTCCAATTCCTCGTCAAGAATCTGCCTCGCCGATTTCGGCATCAGACCAAGTGAGTTGCCTGCGAAATAAATCAGCGGCTTGCCATCTTTACCGAGCGGCAGGTGAAAACAGTCGCGGAAATCGCGCAAAGGATCCTGCGCGTCGATGTCGCACACAAATTTTTCGTCGACTGAGAACATCGTGCTCAACTACGGCGATTTTCGCAGGGCGTCCAATGACTGCTCGCAGAACGCGATTCAATGTTTAGCAGGACCAAGACGCAATTCGCACTCGACATGGCGCAATCGGTTTGAGATTTACGACAGTAGGTTAACCGGAACCACCGTGAATGATCGCTGCGCGGCTAGCTCCACTTCGACGAGAAGAAAAATCGGCTACGCTATGCTTTCTGAGCGGTTGCCGGCGATCCGACCCGTTAGGATCGCTCTCTTCCTCTTCACTATCCTCGTCGTGTGCGCGACCGCGCAAAAGAATCCCACAGCAGTCCAGACAGAAAAGAGGTGGATCGTCATCGGCGCGAGTATGCTGCTGGACGGACGCGGCCACGTCTTGCGCGACTCGCGTATCGTTGTCGAAGGCTCGAAGATCGTAGCGCTCGATCCGAAGGCGTCGCCCGTTGACTACGACCTGCGGGGCATGACAGTGATGCCCGGCTGGATCGACTCGCACGTCCACATTACCTGGAGCTTCGGCGAGAACGGCAAGAACGCCGGCGCTGACGAGACAACGCCGTTCGCCGCGTACCAAGCGGCGTCCAATGCCTGGCTGACGCTGATGGCAGGCTTCACGACCGTGCAGAGCGTCGGCTCGCCCAGGGATGTTCCGCTGCGGGACGAGATTGCGAAAGGAGCGCTTCCGGGTCCGCGCATCCTTACAGCCGTCGAACCGCTCGAAGGAAGGGGCGAGAAAACCGGCACGCCCGATGAGATTCGCGCCTTTATCCGCAAGCAGAAAGCGGCGGGCGCAGACCTCATCAAAATCTTCGCGTCGCAATCCATACGCCAGGGTGGCGGCATGACGCTCTCACAAGAGCAACTCAACGCTGCTTGCGACGAGGCGAATAAACAGGGCTTGCGCACGCTCGTCCACGCCTACAAGGAAGCAGTGCGCGCCGCAACGCTTGCCGGCTGTACTGAGATCGAGCACGGGACGATGGCGACCGACGACGACCTCAAACTCATGGCTGAGCACGGCACATACTTCGATCCGCAAGCCGGACTAGTGATCGAGAATTACCTCGCTAACAAAGAGCGATTCCTCGATACGCCCGGCTACACCGAAGAGGGCTTTGCGGCGATGGAACGGGTCTTGTCGCTTGACCGCGATATCGTCCGCCGCGCTGTGAGCAATCCCGGACTCAAAGTCGTTTTCGGTTCGGACGCGGTCGCGGGCGCGCATGGTCGCAACGCCGAGGAGTTCATTGACCGCGTGCGCGATGCGGGAGTTGACCCAATGAGCGCGCTGGTTTCCGCGAACTCGCTCGCCGCCGAAGCCCTGCGCATGGGCGACCGTATCGGCTCCATCGCACCCGGCTACGAAGCCGACATCATCGCGCTCGACGGCGATCCTCTCAAAGACATCACTGCGGTGCGCCGCGTCACCTTCGTCATGAAAGGCGGCGTCGTTTACAAAAACGTCGCACGCGGAGCAATTCCGAACTATGCGGGAGTCCAGCCCTGAGCATTGCGCGACTTGGCTCCGACGCCTGGATTGCGGGCCTTAGCTTGACCGCATATTGCGCAGATTCAAAGGAAGCTTCCGAGAAAACCGCTGGCTGTCGAAATCTGTGTCAATCTGCGGAATCTGTGGACGAATCTGATTTCGGCGGTTCCATGAGTTCGATGGTCGTGCCATCTGGGTCCCGGACATAAACGACACGCTTTCCGGCATTCGGTCCTGTTTTGAGCGTTTGCGGTTTGCCGGCGGCTTTCCATCCGGACTGTGCAATCTTCTGAAGCACTGCGTCGAGATCGTCAACAATCAGCGCGACGTGAACATGACCGACGTCGCAGGGTCGAAGATGGACATCCTGTTTTCGACCAGGCGGCGCGAGATACTCAAGCAGTTCGATCTTGTGACCGTCAGGCGCCTTTACGACGGCGAGTTTGATCTCGGCGCCCGCAACCCCAGTGATTTCCTTCGCCGTTTCGCCAGTTTGATGCGCCGTATGGGAAAGCTCGAAGCCGAGCACATCCCGCCAGAACGCGAGAGCGCGCTCGAGATTTGAGACCGTGATACCGGTGTGATCTGCGCCGATAATTCGAAGTCCCGCCTTACTCACAGAATAAATTTAACCGCAGATTACGCGGATTGCGCAGATTCAAAGCAGATATTAAGAGACGAACGATAGGAAGCAATCTCCCCGTGTGAGGCTCCCGCGTCGTAAACTCAGCCTGCCTCAAATCCCAATCCGTTTCATCCGTGTTATCCGCGGTTAAACTTTTATCCGACCGCCGCGATCACCTTCAGCTCGATCGCGATTGGTGTCGGCAAGGCACCAACCTCGATTGTCGTGCGCGTCGGATTCGGTTTACTCGGCCCGGCAAAATATTCTGCGTAGAGACGGTTGTAGATCGGGAAATCCTTCTTCATGTTCGTGAGAAAAACAGTGACATCGATGATGTCCTGCCATGTTGCGCCGGCGTCTTCCAGCACAAGGCGTACATTCTCGAAGACGGCGCGACATTGCGTTTCGATGTCGTAGTTAACGGCGTTGCCGGCTGAATCGAACGTCACGCCGGGTATTTCCTTACTGCCACGCAGGCGCGGCCCGATTCCGGATAAAAACAAAAGGTCGCCTCCCCGCTTGGCGTGCGGAAACGCGCCCACCGGTTCCGGTGCGCGAGGGCTTTCAAATGTTTTGCTCATCGACGGGCTTGCGACGCGTTAACGGCAACAGCCTTTATGAATTGATCTGAGTCCGAAACCCACCCAAACAACGCTTCAGCGTTTAAAAGGGAGGCCTCGTGATTCGTTCTCGGCAAATCATGTCCCATCGGTTCACTCATGCAATCTCGGAGCAAGACACATAGATAATCTCTGAACATTGCATCTCGCACGGTCGATTCCACGCAGATGCTTGTCGTCACGCCGGTGAAGATCAGGTATTTGATCCCAAACTTCTTGAGCGTCGCGTCCAGATCAGTTTGGTAGAATCCGCTGAATCGCGTCTTATAAATGACAACATCGTTCGCCTGCGGCTTAAGCTCAGGGACGATGTCGGTGTCCCACGTGTCGCGGATTAGCACGCGACTTTCTCGGCCATCAGGTGCGCGAATTTTCTGACCGACACCAAGCTTCAAATGTCGCGTGCGATTCACGGAATCAGCGCTGCCCAGATCGGACAAATCCGGGTGATAGCCCATCTTGAGATAAATGATCTTCAATCCGCTCTGCCGCGCTGCCGCCAGCACTTTTGCTGTGGGAGTGATAGCTTTTTGCGCGCCCGAAATATCAACCCCAGCTCTGTCGAACATGCCGCCCTTGGCAGCAAAATCGTTCTCCATGTCCACGACGATCACCGCACTGCGAGCGGCATCGATTGCGATCGGTTCGGGCCTGGCATCGAGCGTGGCCATTTCGCTCTTCGGCTCCGCAGCCAAAGCCGTGCTCAACGCGATATGAAGCTGGGTGCCGAGGAATCCAAAGAAAATGAATCTGAGCATTAGCCTTTGCATGACCGCGGCATGTTACCCTTTCTCGTGTCGTAGTGAAAGGATGATCGACGCATGGGCAAACTTTCGAAGGATTTGCTCATTGCATTTCGATTAAGAGCAGGAGCACGAGTTATTTCGCTATGCAAATGTTCTTAGCCTCCGTAAAGAATCGTAATGCCTCATCGCCGCCTTCGCGGCCGACGCCGCTGTGTTTCATACCGCCGAAAGGAACGCGCAGGTCGCGAACCAGCCAACAATTCACCCAGACAGTGCCGGTGTTGATTTGTTCAGCGACGCGATGCGCGCGACTCAGGTTTTGTGTCCAGACGCTCGAGGCCAGGCCGTAGTCGCAGTCGTTGGCGTAACCAATGACGTCTTCTTCGTTTTCGAACGGCGTGATTGTCACGACTGGCCCGAAAATTTCTTCGCGGTTTGTGCGACACGAGACTGGTAAACCGGTGATCACGGTCGGCTGAAAGAAATAACCTTCGCGGCAACGTTCGTTGATCGCCTCCGGCGCTGAGCCGCCCAACGCGATCTCGCCCCCTTCTTTCTGCGCAAGATCGACATAAAACCTTATTTTATCGAGCTGCGCCTTGTTCACGATGGCGCCCTGCTCGGTTTTCTCATCCAGCGGGTCGCCCATTTTCAGTTGCGACGCTTTGTCGATGAAGCGATCGACAAAATCTTCATAAGCTGATCGCTCGACGAACACGCGCGAACCGCACAGGCAAATCTGCCCCTGGTTTGCGAACGACGAGCGGACACTGCCGGCAATGGCAACGTCGAGGTCGGCGTCGGCGAAAACGATGTTCGGATTTTTTCCGCCTAGCTCGAGCGAAACTTTTTTGAACAATGGCGCGCAGGCTTCTGCGACCTTGCGACCGGTCACCGTGCCGCCGGTGAACGAGATGGTGTTGATCTTCGGATGCGCAGTAATCGCAGCGCCGACATTTGACCCGGTACCGTGCACGACGTTAAGCACGCCATTTGGCAGACCGGCTTCGCGGGCGATCTTGCAAAGCATGTAAGCCGTCATCGGTGTCAATTCGCTTGGCTTCGCGATGGCCGTATTACCGACTGCGATGGCGGGCGCGATTTTCCAGCTCAATAGATAGAGCGGCAGGTTCCACGGCGAGATCAACCCAGCGATGCCGCGCGGCTGACGCAGCGTGTAATTGAACGCGACGTTGTCCGTGATGTGCGCTTCCGATTCGGTGTGCAGGATCGCAGTCGCGAAGAACCGGAAATTCGCAACGGCGCGCGGAATATCGAGAGCGCGCGCGAGCGAGAGTGGTTTGCCGGTGTCGATTGATTCTGCGCGTGCAAATTTCTCGAGATCGCGCTCGATCAAATCGCCAATGCGCAGAAGGAACTGCGACCGCCGCGCTGCAGGCGTGTTTGCCCAATCTGTGAACACCTTCTCTGCCGCGGCGACGGCAAGATCGACATCGCGCGCATCGCTGTCTGCGACTTTCGAATAAGGTTTCCCCGTCGCCGGTTCGATGTTGTCGAGATATTTTTCATCGATCGGCTCGACGAATTGGCCATCGATGAAGTTTTGAATCTTAGCTGACTCTTTCTGCACTGCATAGATTGTAAGCACCGAACGCTTGGCGCTCAATGGCCGAGCGCCAAGAGACGCGTCGACTTCGCTCAAGATGGCAAAGAGCTGACTGATGCGGGCTGCTTCACAAGCCGCATCAGGGAAAAAGGTTCGGCTCGGCGGAATCTAATGCGATGTCTGAACTGCCCTTGAACGACGACGAGAAATTCTGCGGGTCCCACAAGCTGGTGCTCGGCGGTGCGCGCTTTCCAGCGCCGGAAGGTCACGACTGCATCTACCGCAATACGAGTAATCCAAGAGCCGGAATAATAGCTTTCGAAACGGAGCTGCGCATCACTGGCTCTAAAAACAACACGCGTTCGCTTGTCTTGGCCTGTTTCTACTTTAAGCGTCGCCCGCTGCGCCCCCTGCGGGAAGAAAGCGAATAGATGGTATCTCGGCAACCTTCCCCCTTTCCTGTTCGTATGAAAAGAAGCGGGATCTGGCGTGCCGTCCTGACAAATTGCAACAAACGACTTCGGAATGACCTTTAGAGAAACGCGCCCACGTTTCCAAGTGACCACAGAATTAATCACACCTAGAACCACCCCGATAATCGCTATAGCAAGCGTGATGGTATCCCGGCTAGTTGTACTTGCCACGAAGCGAGACTGGCGAGCATTAAATTACCACTTTTTGAAATGGCCTGCGTGTTCGTGTGTCTCAATCACGTTGCCAGCTTCCGCGAAAACGCGAATCAGCATCATGAGCAGCTGTAAAACTTGGTGTAGCCGATTGCAAGCTCGACGGAATGCTCCGAATAGCCGACACTACGTAGGTAAAGGAGGCCAAGATGAACTCCTTTTTCCGTGAATTAAAACAACGGAAGGTCTACCGCGTCGCGCTCGGCTATACGGTGGTTGCCTGGCTCGTCATCTAGATAAGCGCGACGGTCATGCCCGCTTGTCACATGCCAGAGTGGATTTACGGCGATTGCGCTCGGTTTTCCCGTGGCGCTTGTGCTATTGCTCTCGGCCGCAGGCGAGCGTACTGTTAG
>Ga0209056_10000437_pt1 | contig 46254 bp, 42 predicted proteins | sample GraSoiAngelo_114_FD_185876 | JGI IMG/M metagenome (GOLD analysis project Ga0209056, IMG submission 185876) | Grasslands soil microbial communities from the Angelo Coastal Reserve, California, USA - 14_0903_13_40cm (SPAdes) (version 2) | ecosystem: Environmental > Terrestrial > Soil > Grasslands...
CGATGCGTCGGGCGACGTCGGACGGCAGCTCGGCGAGCCAGGCGCGCACGCCGGCGAGGTACCGCGGCAGCTCCGCCCATCGGGACACGGTCCACGTGTCGGTGCCGACGCAGAAGCGGTCCGGGTGGCGCAGGAAGAGCGCGCGCCACCCGGGGTCGAGGGCGCCCGCCGGCGCGACGTCGGTCCGGAGCGCGAGCTCCACCCAGAGGGTCGGGTAGCGGTCGAGCATCGCCCCGACGTCCGCCGGCCCCGCCGTCATCCCGGCGTGGGCCCAGAGCACGCGCACGCGCGGGTCGAGCGCAAACAACCCGCGGACGGCCCCGGCGTCGGAGTGCGCGTGCATGACGAGGCCCTGCGCGACGGCGAGCGCGACCCAGCGGCGGAGCAGCGGGGCCGCCCCGTCGTCGGCGCTCAGATGGAACTCGCCGATGCCCTTGTAGATGCCGCGGCGGAGACGCTCCTCGACGTAGGCGAACACGGCCGGATCCCGGTACCAGGAGCCGAGGTCGCCCGGAGTGCGGTAGGGACGGAGCTCCGGCACGATGCGCCCGGGGTCCTTCTCCCAGAGCCGCACCGTGCCGTCGTCGGGCGTGCTCGACACGAGCGCTCGCTCGACTCCCGCCGCGGCGAGGATTCGCAGCACCGCCTCGGGCGAGTAGACGGCCCAGTCCGGCTGGCTGTAATGGATGTGGGCGTCGAAGAGCGGGAACTCGCCGGCGCCGCTCGGCAGCACCGTGCCGAGGACGATCCCGCCGAGCACCGCCAGCCGTCGCATGGGGCGAGGATAGCAGCGCCGCCGCGGGGGCTTCGAGTAGAATCGGCCTGGAGTTTGGGCCGCGCGGCCGCCGTGCGAGCCGCCGCCGCGAGACGCGGCGGCCCGATGACTCCGAGGAGGCGCGAGGCGCCGCGAGCCCGCCGCGAGGCGGGGCCTGCGCGAACGTCGGGCTGAGCGGCGCCGGAAGAGAGCCGATGCTCCAGGTCGTCACGCTGAAGGAGATCGAGGCGATCTTCTCCGTCACCGACGCGATGGGCATCCACCGCGAGTCCCTCGTGATCCCGCTCGGCCCGGCCGCCCCCGGGCGGGTCCGGCGGACGCCCGCCGGGAAGCTCGAGATCACGGTGGACGCGGAGAAGCCGTTCGACGAGTGGCTCCGCGACCTGCCGGCCCGAATCGAGGCCGCGGTCCGGACGTGAGCCCGCCTTGGCGGTGACGCCGCCCGGGCGGCGCGCGCGGGAGGCCACGAGCGGCCTGCCGCGGGAGCTCGGCCTCCTGTCCCTGACCGCCGTCATCTTCTTCAACGTGAGCGGCGGGCCCTACGGCATCGAGGACACGGTCTCGACGTTCGGCCCCGGGCTCGCCCTCCTCCTCCTCGCCGTCACCCCGCTCGTCTGGAGCCTGCCCGTGGCGATCGTGATGTCCGAGCTCGCGGCGGCCATCCCCGACGAGGGCGGCTACGTGACCTGGGTCCGCCGGGCGTTCGGACCCTTCTGGAGCTTCCAGGTCGGCTGGTGGAGCTGGGTCGACAGCTTCGTCGACGTCGCGGTCTACCCGGCGCTCTTCGTGGAGTACGCCCGCCTCTGGTGGCCGGGGATGGACACCGTCGAGCGCTGGCTGCTGGCCCTCGTGTTCATCTGGGGGCTCGCGGCCCTGAACGTACTCGGCGTGAGGCTGACGGGTCGCGCCGCCGTCGTCTGCGCCGGGATCAGCCTGGCGCCGGTGGCCCTCCTGACGCTGGCGGCGCTCCCGGCGTCCCGGAGCCAGCCATGGCTGCCGTGGTTCGCGCCCGGCCAGAGCTGGGGGAGCCTCGGCTTCGGGCTCGCCGTCGTGATGTGGAACTACTCCGGCTGGGACACGCCGACGACCGTCCTCGGCGAGACCCGCGGGCCCGAGCGGGCGTTCCCGGCTGCGACCGGGCTCGCGCTCGCCGTCATCACGCTCGCGTACCTGCTGCCGATCGGCGCGGTCCTCGGGACGGGGGGCGACTGGTCGGGCTGGAGGGCGGGCGCGCTCCCCTCGATCGCCGCGGCCGTCGGCGGCCCCCTTCTCGGCCATCTCGTCGGCGTCGGTGCCGTGACGAGCACGGCGGGCCTCTTCCTGTCGCTCCTGCTCACGAACTCGCGGCTGCCCTGGGTCCTCGCCCGCCAGGGCCTGCTGGCGGCGGCGTTCGGCGCGGTGCACCGCCGCTTCGGCACGCCGTGGGTCGCGGTGATCGTCTCGGCGGCGCTCTGCAGCGTCTTCGCCGCCCTCTCGTTCCGGGCGCTGGTCGTCATCAACATGTGGCTCTACTCGCTGAGCCTGCTCGTCGAGCTCGCCGCTTTCCTCCGGCTCCGACAGCTCGAGCCGCGCCTGTCCCGCCCCTACCGGGTGCCGGGCGGGCGCGCGGGCGCCCTCGCCGCCGCCCTGCCGCCCGCGGCGTGCGCCCTCCTGGCGATGACGACGGCGGGGAGGCTCAACACGGCCGTCGGGCTCCTCGCCGCGCTCAGCGGCCCGATCGCGTGGGCGGCGTTCGCAGGTTCTCGTCGATGATCGTCGCCAGACAGTCGAGCGCGCCGAGCGAGTAGACGTAGGTCTTCCAATCGATCGCGACGCGATCCTGCCGGCGGCCCGGAGGGGCCGCGGCGTGGACGTCGACGCTGACGTTCGGCCCCGGGCGGCCGCAGCCGCCCGCGCAGCCTTCCCGCACCGAGACGCGGCCCTCGAGCCCGCGCGCGACGACGAGCGCGCGGAGCGCGGCGATGATGCCGGCGGCGTCCAAGCGCTCCGGCCGCCCGCCCCGGGTGAGGGGCAGCCGCACCACGCCCGGCTCTTGCGGGCAGACCGTGACGACGAGCAGGCGGTCAGGCACGGCGCTCGTCGAGCAGAGCTCGGGCCAGGCGGGCAGCGGCACGGACCGGCGGCTCGGCGGGCGCCGTCCAGCGCGCGGGCCCGAGCGCGCGCGTGACCTCACGCCGGAGCCCCGCCCGGAACCACGCGTCGCGAACCAGGAGGCTCCCCGCCCAGCTCGCGCGGACGGGCGACCGGAGGCGGAGATCGCGGGCCACCTCCCGCGCCAGGCGCGCCAGGTGGCGCTGCGCCTCGCGGACGATCCGCGCGGGCTCGCGGTCGCCCCGCCGGGCGCGCGCGACGACGCGGGGCGCGAGCGCCGCGATGCGGGCGACGGGGGAGGGCCCCCGGGGGACCGTCCGAGCGCGCGCGGAGCCTCCGCCCGTCCTCGCCCTGAGCCACTCGCGGCCGATCCAGAAGGCGGAGCCCTCGTCGCCCAGGAGCGGACCGAGCCCCCCCGCCCGGGTCCAGGAGCCGGTGGGCCGCCGGCCGATCACGATCGAGCCTGTTCCCGCGAGCACGAGCAAGCCGGCGCCGCCGCCGAGCGCGCCCAGGTAAGCCGCCTGGGCGTCGGAGATCGCGCGCACGCGCCGCGCCAGGCCGCGGACGCTCCCCTCGAGCCGACGGCGCTCGGCGGCCGTCCAGATTCCGCGCGAGGCCACGACGAGAGCCCCGACCCGCGCGGGCGAGAGCCGCCACCCCCGCCACAGGCGGCGAAGGAGCGCGGGCAGGGCGGCGACCTCGACCGCGGCGAGCGCGGCGCGGCGCGCGCGGCGGCCGCCCCGCCACGCTTCGACACGGACGGTCGTCCCGCCGGCGTCGACGCCGATCGCGAGGAGCGCACCTCTCGGGCGACGGATCCGCAGCGCCGGGGTCTCCGTTGGTGGCTGTCCTGTCGCCTGCCTGACAGTGTGATCGTTCGGACTGGCCGTTCTCACGACTATATCCCGGGATGCCAGGGGGACATCGCCCGCAATTTCAGGGCCTTGTCCGCCGGGGCCCAGTGGCACAGGGCGTGCACCCGAACGGCCTGGGGTACTAGCGAAGCGCCTGGGAGGCCCGTGATGGAGAAGGCATTGGCCGCTTGGTTACTGGTCGCGGCCGCGACCGCGGGGACGGCAACACCGACGGAAGTCGTGCAGGCGGCGGTCAGCCGCGCGATCACGGTCGTGCAGGACGCGGACCTCGCCCGCCCCGTCAACGCCGACAAGCGCCGGAGCGAGCTGCGCCGGGCCGCCGAGGAGCTCTTCGACTTCGGCGAGATGTCCCGGCGTGCGCTGGCACGGCACTGGAGTGAGTGCTCGTCGCAGGAGCGCGACGAGTTCGTCCGGCTCTTCACCGATCTGCTCGAGCGGTCGTACCTGTCGAAGATCGAGAACTGGTCGGGCGAGAAGGTCCTCTACGTCAGCGAGGCGATGGACGGCGACTACGCGGCCGTGCGGTCCAAGATCGTGACCGTGCGGAAGCAGGAGATTCCCGTCGAGTACCGGCTCTACCGGGCCGGGCAGCGGTGGCAGGTCTACGACGTGCTGTTCGAGGGCGTGAGCTTCATCGCGACCTACCGGAGCCAGTTCAACCGGATCATCCAGACTTCCTCGTTCGCCGGCCTCATGGACAAGATGCGCGAGAAAGAGGTCGAGGTCGTCTCCGCCGACCACCACACGGGCAAGTAGCACCCGCGCGCCTTTCCGCCGGGTCGGGCCGGTCCGCAGGCTAAGATAGGGACCGGCCCGATCCATGTCGAGCGCCCGGTTCGCGACCCGGCCGAGCCCGCCGACCTGGCCCGACCACTCGGTGCTGGTCGGGTCCGGCCCCGTCCGCGTCGCCCTCGCCCGCTCGAGTGCCCAGCCCGACCCGTCGACCCCCTTTCCTCGTGGAAGCGGCGGGCCGGTTTGCCGCCCCGCCCCGGGGTCGGCGCCACGACCGTCTCGGTCCCCGCTGGCCCCCACCGGTCACCCAGCGCGGCGACGGCGATGCCGCGCGCCTTGACGTCGGACGAGTGACTGGGCGAGCGGCCGTCGACGTGGCGCTCGATCGCCCCTGAGAACCCACGTGAGACTCGAGGGTGGCCAGGCTGACGATACGGCGCGCCGCGATGTCGCCCCGCGCGCCGAGATCGGTGGGGTGACCCTCCTGGCCTTGGGCGCCGCCCCCGGGCACGGCCGGCTTCCGCCGACTGGCGACTTCTTCCCGCGCGGCGAGGGGACGCCACCCACCCCGCGGACCATCGGGGGGCGACCGTGCTCGAACTCGGGTGGAGCGGGAGGGCGGGTATAACGGCGGACGGACGGCTTCTGGTCGACGGATTTATCGTCCTCGTCTACTTCGTCGGCATCACGGCCGTCGGACTGTATATGGGACGGCGGGAGAAGACTCTCAACGACTTTGCGCTTGGCGGGCGGCGCATGCCGTGGTGGGCCGTGATGGCCTCCATCATCGCCGCCGAAACCAGCGCGGCGACCTTCCTCGGCGCGCCGGGCGAGGGGTACACCAACAAGAGCTTCGCCTACGTGCAGCTCGTCCTCGGCCTCATCATCGGGCGATTCGTGGTCGGTAACGTCTTCCTCAAGCCCTACTACGCCTTCAAGGTCTACACGGTCTACGACTACCTGGGCGTGCGCTTCGGCCCGTGGACCAAGGGCTCCGTCTCGGCCCTCTTCCTCTTCATGCGGACCCTGGCCTCGGGCACGCGGCTCTTCATCCCGTCCCTGGTGATGGTGCTGGCCTACCGCATGCTCGCGTCGGGCGGGCAGGTGCAATTCGGCCAGGAGGCGGTCACGACGGTCGGCCCCTACCTGACCGCGGTCGTCGCCCTCGCCGTCGTCACCTGCCTGTATACGGCGGTCGGCGGAATCAAGGCCGTCATCTGGACGGATGTGATTCAGGCCTGCCTGATGTTCGGCGGTGCGCTGATCGCCATCGGCACCCTGCTCAGTCACCTCGGCGGACTCGGGGAGGTCGTCCGGGCCGTTCCGCAACTGACCACCCACGAGGGGTACTTCCTCCACGGCTTCGAGTCGAGCGTCGTCGCGAGGTGGAAGGAGAGCCACCGTCTGGCGGTGATGGGGCCGTGGGACTACGTCAAGCTGATTCTGGCGAGCGACTACACCCTCTTCTCCGCGCTCATCGGGGCGACGCTCGGCAACATGGCCGCCTTCGGCACCGATCAGGACATGGTCCAGCGGATGCTGACGGCCGAGACCCACCAGCGGGCGCGTCGCAGCCTGATTACCGCCGCCTTCCTCGATCTGCCGATCGCGTCCGCCTTCGTCTTCATCGGAATCCTGCTCTTCGCCTACTACCAGAAGGATCCCACCTACCGGCCCCGGGCCACCGCGGACGTCTTCGGCTCGTATATCCTCAACGTCATGCCCGTGGGCATTCGCGGCCTCGTGCTGGCCGGCATCTTCGCCACCGCCATGGGCTCCTTCTCCGCGGCGCTCAACGCCCTCGCCACCGGCGCGACGAACGATTGGTACATCCGCTGGGTTCGCGCCAAGAGCGAGGCGCACTACGTCCGGGCCGCGCGCTGGTTCACGGTCCTCTTCGCCCTGCTCATGATCGGCATCGCCACCGGATTCGCCTATGCCAAGGTGACGAACCCGGCGCTGAGGATCATTCCGGTCGTGCTCGGAATCGCCGGGTTCATCCTGGGTCCGATGCTCGGCGTCTTCCTCCTCGGCCTGCTCACCACGCGGCGCGGTTCCGACGCGGGAAACGTGCTCGCCCTCGCGGCCGGGCTCCTCGCGACGGTCGTCGCCGGCCAGCTGAACATCACCGTCCTCAACACGGCGGCACCCGTGTTCGGCATCCACCGGACGTTCCGGCAGCCCGCCGGGATTCCCGAAGTCTCGTTCACCTGGTGGCCCATGATCGGCGCGCTCGTCGTCTTCTGTGTCGGCGTCCTGTTCCGCACCCCGCGGCGGGTGCTGGAATCCGCGGTTCGCCACGCCGAGGAGGCTCAGACCGCCGCGGACGTCCCCCTCGCCCTGCGCGACACGGCCGGGCCCAGAGAGGGTGTCGGCACCCTGGGCCGAGGAGGGGGCGCGTGAACCGGCGCCGGCGGCCCCGGTCGGCGAGGCCCGATCCGCATGGTCCGGGCTCGGGCGGCGGACCGTCGGGAGCGCGCGTGCTCAGCCGGCGAGCCCGACGAGGAGCCGCGCGATCGCGGCATCGAGCTGGCAGCGGCGGAAGCCGAAGGCGGTGAGGCCGAGGACGCCCGGCGGGAGCAGGGTGGCGTCGTAGGGGTCCCGCAGCAGCACGACCGCGCAGGCGCCCGACCGGGCGGCGACCGCGTCGAGGAGGCGGCGGTTCGACGGGTAGAGGTGGGCGTCGAAGAGGAACAGGATCACCGCGTCCACCCGTCCGGCGACCGTCGCCGCGGCGGCGATCTCGTCCGCGGTCGGCTCGATGCCGACCACGAGCGTCTCGGGGTCGACGCCGAGCGGCGCGAAGGCGGACTTCACGTACCCGGCCTCGTCCTGCAGGGCGCGCTCGATCGTGATGCGCGGCGCGAGCTCCGAGAAGCGGGGGAAGACGACGGCCACGGCGCCGTTGAGCCGGCGAACGACGTCCGGCGCGGGCCGCGTCACCAGCGTCACCGCCCGGGTCGCCAACGCCCGCGCGAGCGGCTCGCCGTCCCGCTCGGCCCGGGGCGGCGCGCCCTCGAAGCGGTCGGCGCGCGCCTCCCGGAGTCGCCGGACCCGCGCCGCGCTCTCCTCGAGCGACCGCAGCGGTAGCGCCCCGCCCCCGTAGGCGTCGAGCAGCGCGCGGTGGGCCGCGCGCTGGGCGGCCTCGGTGTGGCAGACGAGGAGGAGATCGTGGCCGGCCGCGCCCGCCCGCACGGTCGCCTCGCCGATCCCGGACGTCTCCGCGATGGCCCCCATCTCGAGGTCGTCGGAGACGATGACGCCCCGGAAGCCGACCTCCCCGCGCAGGTACTCCTCCACGATCCGGCGCGAGAACGTGGCCGGCACCCCGGAGGGGTCGAGGGCAGGGTAGCGCGGGTGCGACGTCATCACGCAGTCCACGCCCGCCCCGATCGCCGCGAGGAAGGGGGGGAGGTGCGTCGCGTGCATCTCGGCCCACGTCGACTCGATGGTCGGCAGACGCAGGTGCGCGTCGAGCGGGGAGTGCCCCTTGCCCGGGAAGTGCTTGGCGCAGGCCGAGAGCCCCCCCGCCTGCATCGACCGGATCCGGGCGACTCCGTAGTCCGCGACGACCTCGGGGCGCTTGCCGTAGGAGCGGATGCCGATGTTCGGGCTGTAGCGATCGGTGAGGACGTCGAGCACCGGGCCCAGGTTCAGGTCGATCCCGAGCCGCCGGAGCTCCTGCGCCTCGATCCGGCCCTGGTGCGACGCCAGGCGCGGATCGCCGGCGGCCGCCACGGCCAGGTTGTCGGGAAAGATCGTGACGCCCTCGCCGAGCATGATCACGCGGCCGCCCTCGTGGTCGGTCGCGACGAGGAGTCGACGCCCCAGGCGCGTCTCGAGGGTCGTCAGGAGCGTGACGAGCTGCGGCGGCGACTCGAAGTTCCGGCGGTAGAGGATCAGCCCGCCGGCGCGGGTGTCGCGGAACAGGCGAACGTCCTCGTCCCGCACGGTCGGGCCGGGGAGTCCGATCATGAGCCGCTCGCCGACGAGATCGTCGATCGTCACGGGCCCGCCCTCAGTCGTAGATCATGAAGGCGCGCCGGCGCCGGGTGTAGAGGGGGAGCGCCGTGCGCCAGGTGGCCTCGATGACCGCGAGATCCGCGCCGCCCTCGATCTGCGTCCGGATCCGGTCGGTCCCGAAGAGGATATCGATCGGCAGCCGCGCGTGCTCGAACTCGTACGGCGGCTCCTTCCAGCGAAACTCGGCCGGCGCCAGGCGGCGGGCGACCGCGATCGCGGCGACGCCGGTGCGGAACGGTCTGAACCGGCGCCGGTCGGTCACGTGGATCTGGACGCCCCCGCAGACCTCGCCGGCCCACTTGTGGAAGGTCGGGGTGAAGCGGGCGGGCCGGAAGCGCACGCCCGGCAGGCCCAGCCCGTCGAGCGCCTCGGCGTAGCGATGGCCGTCCAGGTACGGCGCGCCGACCCACTCGAACGGCCGCGTCGTGCCGCGGCCTTCCGAGAGATTCGTGCCCTCGATCAGGCAGCCGCCGGGATAGACGCGCGCGGTATCGGGCGTCGGCATGTTCGGCGACGGCGGAACCCAGGGCAGTCCGGTGTCCTCCCACAGCATGGCGCGCCGCCAGCCCCGCATGGGGGCGACGGTCAGGTCGCAGCGGATGCCCTCTTCGAGGACGAAGCGGCGCGCCAGCTCGCCGAGCGTGAAGCCGTGGCGGGCGGGCAGCGGGTAGAGCCCGACGAACGACGCGAACGCGGGGTCGGGGACGTTGCCCTCGACGCGGTCGCCGCCGAGCGGATTGGGCCGATCGAGTACGATCACGCGGACGCCCGCCCGCGCGCACTCCCGCATGGCCAGCGCCAGCGTCCACACGAACGTATAGTAGCGGGCGCCGACGTCCTGGAGGTCGACGACGAGGGCATCGAGCCCGGCCAGCATCTGCGGCGTCGGCGCCCGCTGCTCGCCGTACAGGCTCCAGACCTCGAGGCCCGTGACCTGATCGCGGGTGCTCGCGATCGGGGCGTGATCTTGGGCGGCGCCCCAGAGCCCGTGCTCGGGCGCGAAGAGCCGCGCGAGCCGCACGCCGCGGAGGCCCGTGAGGAGCGGGGCCGCGTGGGCCAGGTCGTGCGTGACCGACGCCTGGTGGGCGAGCAGGCCGAGGCGCCGCCCGCGCAGCCACGGCAGGTGGCGGTCCAGCAGGACCTCGAGGCCCGACTCAACGCGCATGCGACCGCACGGTAAATAGTAATATGGCGCGGCCATGCGCGAGCGAATTGGCTACGAGCGGCTGCCGACGGAGCGCGCGAACCGCGCGAGCCGCGCCCTCGACCGGCTCTCGCCCCTCGAGATCGCCGTGCTGATGAACCGGGAGGATCAGCGGGCGGTCGCCGCGGTCGGGCGCGTGACGCGCGCGACCGCCGCCGCCGTCGGGCTGATCGTCGGCGCGCTCCGCCGGGGCGGCCGCCTCATCTTCGTGGGCGCGGGGACGAGCGGCCGGCTCGGCGTCCTCGAGGCCGCCGAGTGCCCGCCGACCTTTAACACGCCCCCCGGCCTGGTCCAGGCCGTGATGGCCGGCGGGCGCGCGTCGGTCTTCCGCTCCCGCGAGGGCGCCGAGGACGACGCCCGGGACGCGGCCCGGCGGCTTCGGGCTCGGGCGCGCCGGGGCGACGTGGTCGTCGGGATCTCGGCGAGCGGCGTGACGCCGTTCGTGCGCGCGGCGCTCCGCGTGGCGCGGGCGCGCGGCTGCCGCACGGTTCTCGTGGTCTGCCACCCGTCCCGATCGCTCCGCGGCGTCGCCGACGTGCTCGTCGCTCCCGCGCCGGGCCCGGAGGTGCTCGCGGGCTCGACGCGGCTCAAGGCGGGGACGGCCACCAAGCTCGTCCTCAACACGCTCACGACCGCGAGCATGGCGCGGCTCGGGAAGGTCTACGGCAACCGGATGGTCGACCTGCAGCCGCGCTCCCGGAAGCTCCGCGCGCGCGCCGTGCGCCTGGTGGCCGAGATCGCCGGCGTCTCCCGCCCCCGGGCCGGGCGGGCGCTCGCGGCGGCCGGCGGCCGCGCGCGTCTCGCCATCGTGATGGCCCGCCACGGGGTCGACCGTCGCGCGGGACAGCGGCTCCTGCGCCGCTCGGGCGGCGACCTGCGCGTCGCTCTCGCCCGGAGCTCGCCCCGCGCCGGCGCGCGCCCGCCGCGGGCGGTCTAGGCGTGCGAGGGGCCGGCGGAGTCCTCGAAGCGCACGGGGGTCTTGCCGCGCAGGAAGTCGAAGTCGACCCCCTCGTTGGCCTGGAGCACGTGGTCGAGGAAGAGCTTGCCGTAGCCGCGCGTATAGTGCGGCTCGCGGGGCGCCCAGACCGTGCGTCGTCGCGCCAGCTCCTCCTCCCTCACCCGGAGCGTGAGCGTCCGCCGCGGCACGTCGAGCTCGATCTCGTCGCCGCTCTGGACGAGCGCGAGCGGGCCGCCGACGGCCGCCTCCGGCGCCACGTGGAGGACGACGGTGCCGTAGGAGGTCCCGCTCATGCGCGCGTCGGAGATCCGCACGAGGTCCTTGACGCCCTTCCGCAGGAGCCTGGCCGGGATGGGCGCGGCGCCCCACTCGGGCATTCCCGGCGCCCCCTTGGGGCCGACCCGCTTCAGGACGAGCACGCTCGTCTCGTCCACGGGCAGGCTCGGGTCGTCGATGCGGGCGTGGAGGTCCGCATGGTCCTCGAAGACCACCGCCCGCCCGCGGTGGGTCAGGAGATGCGCCGACGCCGCCGACTGCTTGAGCACCGCGCCGTCCGGGCAGAGGTTGCCCGTCAGGATCACCGTGCCGCCCTCGGGAGCGATCGGCAGGTCGAGCGGGCGGATCACGTCTTCGTTGTAGCAGGCGGCGCCCCGGACCTGCTCGGCGATCGTCTTGCCCGACACCGTGAGCGCGCCCCCGTGGAGGAGCGGCAGGAGATTCTTCATCACGGCGGGGATGCCGCCCGCGTAGTAGAAGTCCTCCATCAAGTACTTCCCGGAGGGGCTCACGTTGAGGATGAAGGGGGTCGTCCGCGACAGCTCGTCGAAGCGCGAGAGCGGGAGCGGGACACCCGCCCGCCCGGCGATGGCCACGAGGTGGATGATCGCGTTCGTGCTGCCGGCGATCGCCATGTCCACGCGGATCGCGTTGTCGAGGGCCGCGGGCGTGAGGACCTGGGACGGCTTGGGCCCGCCGGCCAGCGCCATCTCGACGGCCCGCCGGCCGGACATCTCGGCGAGCGCGTAGCGCCGGGCGTCCACGGCGGGAATGGCGGCGTTGCCGGGGAGCGTCATCCCGAGCGCCTCCGCCATCGAGGCCATCGTGGAGGCGGTGCCCATGACCATGCAGTGCCCGTTCGAACGTGACATGCACGCCTCGGCCTCGCAGAACTCCTCCTCGGTCAGCCGCTCGGCGCGGCGCTCGGCCCAGAGCCGCCACAGGTCGGTGCCAGAGCCGATCTCCTGCTCGCGCCACTTGCCCTTCAACATCGGCCCTCCCGTGACCATGAGGGCCGGGACGTCGGCGGAGGCGGCGCCCATCAGCATCGCCGGGGTCGTCTTGTCGCAGCCCGAGAGCAGCACGACGGCGTCGAGGGGGTAGGCGCGGATACACTCCTCCACGTCCATCGACATCAGGTTGCGGAAGAGCATCGCCGTCGGCTTCATCAGCACTTCGCCGAGCGAGACGGTCGGAAACTCGAGCGGGAACCCCCCCGCGCTCCACACGCCGCGCTTGACCGCCTCGGCCACTTGACGCAGATGCGCGTTGCAGGTGGTGAGCTCGGACCAGGAGTTGGCGATGCCGATGGTGGGCCGGCCGTCGAAGACGGCCTCCGAGAAGCCTTCGCTCTTCGTCCACGAGCGGTGGGCGAAGCCGTCGAGATCCTTTCGGCCGAACCAGTTGCGGCTGCGAAGCTGCTGTGCTGTCATTGGAGCCTCCTGGCTAGGAGGAACCATACCACGACGCCGGGGGCGTGGCGGCGCGGCGCCGGGGCCGCGAGGCCCGGCGCCGCGTCTGGCCCCGCGTCGCCCGCGCGCGGCGAGGCGGCGGGCGGATTGCCGACTTCGCGCGACCGGGAGAGCTAGGCTAGGAGGAGATATGCGGCTCCGAGGCAAGGTGGCGGTCGTGACCGGCGGCGGCAGCGGCATCGGGCGCGGCATCGTGCTCGCGATGGCACGCGAGGGCGCCGACCTGGCGATCCCCGACATCCAGGTCGTGAACGCCGAGAAGGTCGCCCAGGAAGTCCAGGCGCTCGGCCGGAAGGCGTTCGCCCTCAAAACCGACGTCACCAGCGCGACCGACGTGAAGGCGATGATCGACCGCACGCGGGAGACGCTCGGCCGGATCGACATCGTCGTCAACAACGCCGGAATCGCCGCGCCGCCCGGCATGCCGTTCACGAACAACACCGAGGAGGACTGGGACCGGGTCTACGCGGTCAACGTGAAGTCGGTCTTCCTCGTCTGCAAGGCCGTCGCCCCGCACTTCATCGAGCGCAAGGGCGGGCGCATCATCAACATCGCCTCGATCGCCGGCCCGATCGCGGCGTTGACCATGCCGCCCTACTCGGTGTCGAAGATGAGCGTGATCGTGTTCACGCGGATCGTGGCCAAGGAGCTGGCGCCGCACGGCGTGACCGTCAACGCGATCTGCCCGGGCGTGCTGTGGACGTCGTTCTGGGAGGGGCTCGCCGCGCACCTGGCGAAGACGAACCCGGCGTTCGCGGGCATGACGGCGCGGCAGGTCTTCGACAAGCGCGTGACCGACTTGGTGCCGCTGCGGCGGGAGCAACACCCCGAGGATATCGGCTGGGCGGCCGTGTTCCTCGCCTCCGAGGAGGCGCGCAACATCACCGGGCAGGCGCTCAACGTCGACGGCGGCGTCGTCATGCACTGACCGGGCGGCATGGACTTCGACTTCGCCGACCGCGAGGAGGCGTTCCGCAAGCAGGTCCGGGCCTGGCTCGACGCCAACGTGCCCGACGCGCTCCGCGGCCGGAGCTTCGCCGCCACGCGCGCCGACCGCGCCGCGGTGGAGCGCCTGCGCGCCTGGCAGAAGCGGATGTGGGAGGCGGGGTTCGTCGGCATGGACTGGCCCCCCGAGTTCGGCGGGCGGGGCGCGTCGATCCTCGAGCAGCTCGTCCTCTACGAGGAGCTGGCGCGCGCCGAGGCGCCGCAGTTCGTCAACCGCGGCGGGCTGTCGATGCTCGGGCCGACGTTGATGGCCTACGGGACGCCCGCCCAGCAGCGGCGCTTCCTGCCTCGAATCCTGACGGCGGACGAGATCTGGTGTCAGGGGTTCTCCGAGCCGAACGCCGGATCCGACCTCGCGAATCTCCAGACCCGCGCCGAGCTCGCCGGCGACCACTTCGTCGTCAACGGCCAGAAGGTCTGGACGAGCATGGCCCACGTCGCGGACTGGTGCTTTGCCCTCGTCCGCACGGACCGCGCGGCGCCCCGGCACAAGGGCATCACCTTCCTCCTCCTCGACATGGCGAGCCCGGGGATCACGGTGCGCCCGCTCCGCCAGCTGACCGGCGAGGCGGAGTTCAACGAGGTCTTCTTCGAGAACGTGCGCGTCCCGGTGGCGAATGTCGTCGGTCGCGTCAACGAGGGCTGGGGCGTCGCCATCACCACGCTCGCCTACGAGCGTGACCTGCTGACCTTCATCCGGCACGTCAGCCTGCGCAACGCGTTGCAGCGCCTGATCGCGCTCGCGCGGCGGACGGGCAGTGCCGCCGACCCCGTGATCCGGCAGGAGATCGCCGGCCTCGCGATCGGCGAGCAGTGCCTCCGGCTCAACGGCTATCGCAGCCTGACGAAGATCCTCCGCGGCGGCGCCCCCGGGCCCGAGGGCTCGACGGCCAAGCTCTTCTGGAGCCAGCTCGACCAGGCGCTGGCCGAGGTCGCGACCCGGATCCTCGGCCCGCACTCCCAGCTCCTGGAGGGCACGGAGCGGGCGCCCGACGGCGGCCAGTGGGCCTTCCTGGAGCTCCTGGCGCAGGCGAGCGGGATCCGCGCCGGCACCTCTGAGATCCTCCGCAACATTTTGGCCGAGCGCGTGCTCGGCCTGCCCAAGGACTGACGGTCCGCCACCGCCCCGACCCGCCAGAGGACTGAACCATGAGCCAGGACCTGCTCTACGAGGTGAAGGACCGCGTGGCGACGATCACGCTGAACCGGCCGGACAAGCTGAACGCGTTCACGCGGCCGATGATCGAGGCGTGGGCGCGGGCGCTCGCCGATGCCCAGCAGGACGACCACGTCAACGTCGTCGTGGTGACGGGCGCCGGCCGCGCCTTCTGCGCCGGCGGCGACGTCGCCCGCATGGGCGAGGGGGCGCCCGCGCCGCTCGATCACAAGAACGAGCTCTGGGAGCACATCCACCGGATCCCCCGGACGCTCGAGGCGATGGACAAGCCGGTGATCGCGATGGTGAACGGCGTCGCCGTCGGCGCCGGCATGGGCATGTGCCTCATGTGCGACCTCCGCATCGCCTCCGACGAGGCGCGCTTCTCGACCGGCTACGTCAAGGTCGGGCTGGTGCCCGGCGACGGCGACACGTACTTCCTGCCGCGGCTCATCGGCACCGCCCGCGCGCTCGAGCTCTTGTGGACGTCGGACTTCGTCGACGCCATCCACGCCGAGCGCCTCGGCATCGTGAACCACGTCGTCCCCGCCTCGGAGCTGTCCGACTACACCTACGGCCTGGCCGCTCGCCTCGCGGACGGACCGCAGGTGCCGATCCGCATGATCAAGCGGCTCGTCTATCAGAGCCTCACGCTCGACCTCCGCACCCATCTCGACCTCGTCTCCTCGCACATGGCGATCGTGCGCGAGACGGTGGACCATGCCGAGGGGGTGCGCGCCTTCAAGGAGAAGCGGGTGCCGAGGTTCCGCGGCCGCTGACGGAGTCGGGCCCGATGGTGGCCGACGTGCTGGTCGTCGAGGACGAGGCCGACATCCGCCGGCTCATCCGTCTCCACCTCGAGCGCGACGGATTCCACTGCCGGACCGCCGGAAGCGGAACGGAGGCGCTGCGCGAGCTCGCCGCGGTCGTGCCCGATCTGGTGGTGCTCGACCTGATGCTGCCCGAGCTCGACGGGCTCGAGCTCTGCCGTCGGATCCGCGGCGACCCGCGCTCGGCGGCGGTGCCGATCATCATGCTGACGGCCCGGGCGGACGAGGTCGACCGCGTGGTCGGCCTCGAGCTCGGGGCCGACGACTACATGGCCAAGCCGTTCTCGCCGAAGGAGCTCGTCGCCCGCGTCCGGGCGGTCCTGCGGCGCTCGCAGCAGCGCGAGGCGCCGCGCGTTCTCCGCGCGGGCGGGATCACCCTCGACCCGCTCCGGCACCAGGTCCAGGTCGACGGTCGGCCGGTCGCGCTGACGCCGAAGGAGTTCGATCTCCTCCAGGCGCTCCTCGACGCCGCGGGGCGGGTGCTCTCGCGCGAGTACCTCCTGAACCGGATCTGGGGCTACGCGCGCGCCGACGAGATCGAGTCCCGCACCGTGGACGTTCACATCCGGCGGCTTCGGGTGAAGCTGGGCGTGGCCGGCCGCGGGATCTCGACCCTCAAGGGCGTCGGCTACCGCCTCGAGGCCGAGTGATCCGCGGGCTGATCCGCGCGTTCCAGCGCAGCATCGCGGCGAAGCTGGCGCTGACGCTGGTCGGGTTCGTCGCCGTCTGCCTGTTGGTCGCGAGCGTCTACCTGAACCGGGCGCTCGAGCGGCTCGCCCTCGAGTCGGTCGAGGCGCGTCTCACCACGGCCGCGCGGCTCCTCCACGACGAGGCCCGGGCCCTGATCCAGAACCGGGCGGCGCCCCGCGCGGTCTACGCGTTCACCCAGCGCGCGGCGGCGCAGTCGGACCTTCGCGTCACCGTCATCGAGGCCGACGGAACCGTGCTCGGCGATTCCCAGGTCCCGCCCGCCGAGCTGCGGCGGGTCGAGAACCACGCGGAGCGGCCGGAGGTCCGCGCGGCCCTCGCCGGGCGCGTGGGCCACGGGCTCCGGACCAGCGTGACGGTCGGCGCGCCCCTGTTCTACGTCGCGCTGCCGGTCCGCGACGGCGACCGCGTCGTCGGCGTCCTGCGGATGGCGGTTCCGCTCTCCGTGGTCACGTCGTCCCATGCCGAGCTCCACCAGGTCTTGCTGCTCGGCGGTCTCGTCGCCCTGCTCGCCGCCCTCGGAATCGCGATGTTCGTGGCGGGGCGGCTCACGCGGCCGGTGGTCGAGATGGAGTCCGTCGCGCGGCGGATGAGTGAGGGCGACTTCGCGGTGCACGCGCCGGTGCGCTCGCCCGACGAGATCGGGGTCCTCGGGCGCGCGCTGAACGGGCTCGCCGCCCGCCTACGCGAGAAAGTGCGCGACCTCGAGGAGGAGCAGGCCAAGGCCCGGGCCATTCTCGAGAGCATGGTCGAGGGCGTCGTCGCCGTCGACGGGCACGATCACATCGTCGTCATGAACGAGGGCGCGCGGACCATCTTCGCCCTCGGCGCCGCGCGGGCCGAGGGCAAGTCGTTCCTCGAGGTGATCCGTAACGTCGACCTCTACCGGATCTTCCGCGAGAGCCGGGTGGGGACGCCCGACGCGGTCGTCGGGCGGCAGTTGCGCCTGTCGACGCCCGTCGAGCGGGTGCTGGAGGTGCACGCGGCGCCGCTCCGACTGGCCGGCGACGAGGTCGGCGCCGTGATGGTCCTCCACGACGTCACCGAGCTCCGCCGGCTCGAGCGAGTCCGGACGGAGTTCGTGGCCAACGTCTCGCACGAGCTCCGAACGCCGCTCACCGCGATCCACGGCTACCTCGAGACGCTGCTCGGCGGCGCCCTCGAGGAGCCCGAGCACGCGCGCAAGTTCCTCGAGATCGCCTTCCGGCACACCGAGCGCCTCGGCCGGCTCGTCAGCGACCTCACCGACCTGTCCAACATCGAGCTCGGCAAGGTCTCGCTCCGGCTCGAGGCCACGCCGCTCGACGAGGTGGTCGACTCGGTGCTCACCATGATCCGCCCCCGCGCGGCCAGCGGGGAGGTGGGGCTGGCCGTCGATCTCCCCGCGGACCTCCCCCCGGTCCGGGCCGACCGCGACCGGCTCGCCCAGATCCTCATCAACCTCGTCGACAACGGCGTCAAGTACACGCCGGCCGGCGGCCGCGTCGCGGTGAGTGCGCGCCGCGTCGGGCCCGCGCTGGTCGAGGTCGGGGTCGCGGATACCGGGGTCGGCATCCCGCCCGCCGACCTGCCCCGCGTCACCGAGCGCTTCTACCGGGTCGACCGCGCCCGCTCCCGTGAGCTCGGCGGGACCGGCCTCGGGCTGGCGATCGTGAAGCACCTCGTCCTCGCCCACGGCGGCGAGCTCGCGATCGAGAGCCAGCCGGGCCGCGGAACGGTGGTGCGCTTCAGCCTCCCCGCCGCGCGGCCGCTCGGTTAACGAGACTTCATCGCCGCGTCGCGCCCTCGTCACGCCCGGCTGGTAGCATCCCCCCGAGAAAGGGGGACGACGAAATGCTGGATGGCGAAGAGTTCGAGCAACATCGCTGGCGCGTCGGAGTGCTCGCCCACGCCGGCGGCCGGCGCGACCTGGTCGAGTTCCTGCGGGGGAATCGGGCGCGGGTGGCGGGCTGGAGCCTCGTGGCCACCGAGGAGACCGCCGCGGCGCTCCGGGCCGAGGCGGGTCTCAAGACCGCCGCGGTTCTCCCCGACGATCGGCAGCTCCGAGAGCGCCTGGTCGCGGGCGAGATCGACGCCCTGATCGTCCTCCTCCCTACGCCCAGGCGGCCCGCCGGAGGCCCGGACGTCATGCCGCTCCTCCACGCCGCCGACATCCACAATGTTCCGGTGGCGACGAACCTGGCGACTGCGTACTGCCTCGTGATGGGCCTCGCACCGACGGACGCCGCCGCGTGCGCGAGGGAATAGGCGACCGCCCGAGCCGTCTCGAGGAATCGGAGCCGGCGTCGCGGGATGCCTGCGCGCGTGACGCTCGGCGGCTCGGCCCCGCCCGGGAATCTGTGACGACGCCGAAGACTTCGCGACATTCTCCTGACGCCCGCGCCCGCCCGGCCGCCCCCCCGACACTGCCGGAGGGGCTCGAGGGACCGCCGGTCCGCCGCGCCGGGCGGCGGACGGTCGAGCAGCGGCTCGCCGTCGTCCGATACGCCGAGACCTTCGGAATCAAGCCGGCGAGCGCGCGCTTCGGCCTGGACCGGAACACGGTGCGCGCCTGGCGCGCGCGCTGGCGGGCCGAGGGGCTCGGCGGCCTCGTGCCCCGCCACGCGCGGCGTCCCCGCCCGTCTCCGAGCGGGTAGACCCCCTTCTCGCCTTCTCCACCGACTTTGGGCGGTTCCGGGCCCGGTCCCGGGCCCCCGTGTTTCCGGAACCTTGGCAGTCGCCCCTGTCGACGAGCTGACGCCGGGGGTCGGACAGGCCACGGCCGGCCCACCGACGCGCAATATTTATGGTGTCGTAATCTCCCGGCAACAATATCTTGGATAAGATGAGAGTGATGATGACCTCCAACGGGAAGAGGCGCTGCGACGCCGGGACCTTACGGCTGTGGAGGACGGTGGATAGTCCCCACGAGAGGAGGGTGACGGTTGAAGCGCATTGATACGCACACGCACCCCAAGATCTCCAAGCACCTGACCTTCAATCCCGCCTCGGTGACCCGTATGGCGCGCATGGCCCGGCGCCTCGGCCTCGACGGCATCGCCCTCACCGAGCACTTCCACGGCGTCGGCTACTGGACGGTCTACGATTGGCTCCTCGACCGCTACCCGTCCGAGCGCGGCGTCTTCTGGGAAGAGGGGCTCGCCCTCATCCCCGGCGCGGAGGTCAACATCCGGGAGGGCGCTCACGTGATCGTCCTCGGCGAGATCAGCGAGTTGCGGCGGCTCGACCACGCGTTCGCGGCGCCGCTGTCCGACGGCTACGAGCCGTTCTTCCGCGAGTTTCTCGACGTCACCGAGGATTTCGACATCGCGCGCATCGGCGCGCACATGTTCCGGCGCTGCAAGGAGCTCCTGAAGTTCCCGGCCGCCGACCTGCGGCGGCTCCACGCGCTCGAGATCAACGGCAAGGATTTCGGTACCGAGACGATGCTCCTCGTGCAGGCGCGCGCGCTCGGCCTTCCCGTCGTCGGCGGCAGCGACGCCCACCACTGGCTCCAGGTCGGCGTGCGTCACAGCTGCCTGCACACGGACGAGCTCGGGATTCAGGCAGTAATCAAGACCGTGAAAGAGGGCTTGACGGGCTACGGAACCTCCCCATACACTCCGCTCCGAGTGAAGACGGCCAAGACCGTGAAGAGCGCCACCAAATTGTTACGGAAGTGTTACGGCGCTCACCCGCAGGCCAAGCCCCGGCTTCGCTCCGTCGTCGTCTCGTCCTGACCTCGCTCCCCCCGGGGCGACTCACGACGGGCGCCGCTGTCTGACGGCGCGCCGGCCGGGGCCGGAGGGGGAGAGGTTGAGTGCCACGATTCCCGCCAAGTTCCGCGGGCGCGCCCGCCGTGACGCGGCGGCCTTCTACCTCTCTCAACTCGCCAAGGGCGTCCTGGCCGGCGAAGTCTCCGTGGGATCTGGCGAACAGCAGACGGCCATCGCGACATCCGAGTTCGTGCTGCTCGAGATCGAGGTGAAGCAGAAGAAGCGCGCCACGTCCGTGGCGGTCAAGCTTCGATGGCCCCAACGACCACTCATCCGGGTCGCAACTTCAGGAGGTGTGAGGAATGGCTAGCGGTCACGAGTTTGAGTTCGAGGGCGCGGCGACGCCGGCCGAGGCGGCGGACGCTCTCACCCGCATCGCGGACGGCATTCGCGCGCGGTCCCTCTCCCTCTCGATGGGCGACGAGGAGATCACGGTCTTCCCGGACAACGACCTGTCGTTGGAGATCGAGGCGAGCGAGAAGAAGGGCAAGGCGAAGATCGAGATCGCCATCGCTTGGAAGCACGGCGGACGGGACGCCGAGGACGACGAGTAACGGGGGAGGAAACGGGCATGGGAAAGGACCAGTTCGAGTTCGCGCGCATCGCGTCGCCGGAGGAGATCGTCGACTATCTGACGTCCCTCGCGGTCGGGCTCAAGCGCGGCGAGGTGACTCTCGAGTCGGGCGAGCGGACGCTGCACCTGACGCCGCCGTCCGAGCTGAAGCTTGACCTCAAGGTCTCGCAGAAGGAGCACAAGGGGAAGCTGCGGCTCCAGCTCGGGTGGAAGCGCCAAACCTCCACCAGGCTCGCCGAGTTGAGGGTGCAGGCCCCGTCGCGCTCGGACCGGCACTGAGCCGGCCCTCGGCTCCACGGGCGCCTCGAGACCCGGATCCGACCGGTGAAGACTGCCTTGCTCGAAGACCTGGGCCAGGACCTGGCGATGATGGCGCGCCTCGTCCAGTCGCAGCTCAGCGGAGCGACGACGGCCTTCTTCCGGCGCGACCCCTCCCTCGCCGGCAAGGTCATCGAAAAGGACGACCAGGTCGACAACCTCCTCACCTTCATCGAGGAGCAGTGCTTCGAGCGCATCGCGGGCGAGCCCGCCGGGAGCCCGCGGTCGCGCCGCTTGCGCGGCGTCTTCCGCGTGGCGCTGAACCTGGAGAAGCTCGGCGACTACGCCGTGAACGTCGCCGAACAGGCCGTGCACGTCGCGCGCCTGCCATCCCGCTTTCCGCCGTTCGACCTCGCGGGGCCGACGCGCGTCGCGCTCGCCGCGCTCGACGAGGTGATCGACGCCTTCACCGAAGTCAGTGCGGAGAAGGCCAAGCACGCCTGCCGGTGTGAGGTCGAGCTGGACCGGCAGTACCGGACCGCCCTCCAGGAGACGTTTCGCCGCCTGGCGATGCCGGGCCCGGACCCGGCCTTCCTCGTCACCCACCTGTTCGTCGCGAAGTTCCTCGAGCGGATCGGCGACTCCATCCTCAACATCGGCGAGACCGCGCTGTTCATCCTCACCGGCGAGCGGCTCAAGCTGCACCAGTACCTCCACCTCGAGGAGATGGTGGGGCCGGTCACCTCCGACAGCGGCGCGGCGGACCCGGTCCACCTCCGGCAGATCTGGGGCGGGATCAGCGGCGCGCGGGTCGGGCGGCTGTCGCTCACGGAGGGGCGGGCGCTCATCTGGAAGGAAGGCGCCGAGCGCAAGATCGAGGCGGAAGTCCGGGAGATGGCGGAGTGGAATCGGCTGATCCCCGGGCTCGTGCCCGAGGTGAAGGCGCGGCACCAACGGGACGGTCGCGAGTCGTTCCTCGGGCAGTTTCTCGACGGCGTGCTGCTCCGGGACGTCTACCTGACGCGGCCTCGCGAGGAGAGGCTCCACGTGACCCGCCGGGTCCTGCAGACCCTGAAGGACGTGTGGCTGGCCACCGCGCGCGACGGGCGGCCACCCGTCGACTACGTCCGGCAGATCCGGGAGCGGCTGCCCGATCTCTACGCCCTCCATCCGGAGCTCGAGACGCTCCGCCGGAGCGAAACCCGGGTCTTCGGGATCGCGCACCGGTCGTTCCGGCAGCTGCTCGAGCAGGTGGGCGGGCTGGAGGACCGGCTGGCGCCCCCGGTGTCGGTGCGGATCCATGGCGACTTCAACACGAACAACGTCGTCTATGACGCCCGCCACGACCGAGTGCACTTCATCGACGTCCACCGGAGCGGGTCCGGCGACTACGTCCAGGACGTCGGCGTCTACATGGTCTCGAACATCCGGAACCCCCTCCAGGAGCCGGGTCTCACGGCCGAGATGGGGCACCTCAACCGCCTCATGCACGACTTCGCGGAGGAGTTTGCCCGGCTGATCGGCGACGAGCACTTCGAGACTCGCCTCACGCTCGCGCGAGCTCGCTCGTTCATCACGTCGGCTCGGCTCTCCACCGACCGGGAGTTCGCGCGCTCGATCTTCCTGCAGGGCGTGCGACTGCTCGAGAGCACGGCACGGGCGGCGGCGTGAGGATCGGCGTCGTCGGCACGCCGGGCGCCTGGTCGACCGAGCGTCTGGTCGACGCGTTCCGGGCGGCGGGCGCGCACGCCCGCGTCGTGGACCTGGCGGCGTGCAGCCTCCGCCTGCCCGACCCCGGCGTCTACCACGGCGGCGTGCCGCTCGACGGTCTGGACGCGGCGGTCGTGAAGAAGATCGGCGAGACTGCCGACGGGTGGGCCGTACGCGAGCGCCTCAACCTCCTGCGCCGGCTCGAGGACTCCGGCGTGCCCGTCCTGAGCCCGCCCGAGCGCCTCGAGGTCGCGGTCGACCGGTACCGGATGACGCTCGAGCTGGCCCGGGGCGGCCTGCCCGTTCCCGAGACCGTGATCACGGAGGATCTGGTCGAGGCGGAGGCGGCGGTCGAGCGCTTTGGCGTGGCGGTCCTGAAGCCGCTCTTCACCTCGAAGGGCCGTGGCATGCACCGGCTCGAGCCGGCCGCTGACCTGGGCCCGACTCTGGCGCGCCTCCGCGTCGAGGCCGGCGGCCCCCTCTACCTCCAGCGCTTCGTGAAGCATCCCGGGCGAGACCTGGGGATCGCGGTGCTCGACGGCCGCTGCCTCGGCGCGTACTGGCGGGTCGCCGCGCCGGACCGATGGATGACGACCGTGCATTCCGGCGGACGGTACGAGCCCGCCGCCCCGCCGCGCGAGGCGATCGAGCTGGCCCTGGAGGCGGCGAACCGGTTCGGCCTGATCTTCACGGGCGTGGACCTGATCGAAGGGCCGAGCGGCGCCTGGCAGGTGCTCGAGGTGAGCGCCTTCGGGGGCTTTCGGGGCTTGCTCCAGGCCTGCGGTGTCGACGCGGCGTCGCTCCTCGCCGAGACCGTGCTCCGCCGCGTCGAGCCGACCGGTGGTGCCGTGCTCGAGGCCTCGGCCCGGGCGATGCGTTGACCCATCCCGAGGAGCTCGTCCGGCCGTTCGAGGCCCCGCTCACGCTCGAGCTCTGCGTCGCGGGCGTCCCGATTCGGATCCTCACCAACGCGGAGGATCTGTGGGCGAGCCTGCGCCACTACTACCGGGGCTACGTGAGCTCGGCCGACACGCCCCCCGTCGCCGTCGTGAAGCTCGTCCAGGGGGAGGCCAGGCCGCCGGGCGAGTTCGCCGACGTCGAGCGCGAGCCCGCGAGGCCGGTGAAGGAAGCCGTGCAGGAGCTACCCGGGGGCCGGCTCGTCTTGAAGAAGCTGACGGGCGTGGTGATGGGGCTCTGGCCGGGCCACGCCGTCGCCGTCGGGGACCTGCGCCGCCATCTCAACCAGGGCATCAACCTGGTCAACGCCTGCTACGCCAAGGCGGTGCTGGGCCGGGGCCACCTCCTCCTCCACGCGTCCGGCGTCTCGTGGAACGGGCGAGCGGCGGTGCTCGCGGGCCGGCCCGGCGCGGGCAAGTCGACCGCGGCGCTCCACCTCGTCGAGGCGGGCTTCCGCTTCCTCTCGAATGACCGCGTGCTCGCGAAGCCGCTCGCCGGAGACGTGGAGGTCCTCGGGTATCCGAAGCAGCCGCGGGTCAATCCCGGCACCCTGCTGCATCACCCGCGGCTCAACACGCTGCTCAAGCCCGAAGATCGCGAGACCCTCGCCGCCCTCCCGCCGGCCGAGCTGTGGGCGCTGGAGCGAAAGGCCGACGTCGACCTCGACGCGATCTACGGCCCGGGCACGGTCGAGCTCGAGGGACGGATGCGCGTCTTGGCCCTGCTCAAGTGGCGGCTCGACGGCCCTCCGTTCACCGTCCGCCGGCTCGACCCGGCCGCGGCGCTGGCCGACGTCCCGCTCCTCTACAAGGACCTGGGCGTGTTCGATCTCGACCGGCCCGCCGGCGCCCACGCGACCGGGCGCCGGCGGTCGGACTACGCTGAGCTGTTCCGCCGCGTCGTCGTCGTCGAAGCGAGCGGCCGCGCCGACTTTGCCGCGCTCGTCACCCTGGTGGGTGACCTGCTGTCCGCCGGGGCGCGGTAGCGGCGGCGCGGCCGGCTACTCCCGCCCGCCCGCGAGTTCCTCGAAGGTGAACAAGTCCATGAGGTCGCCGATCGCCGGGCCGTTCAGCGGCACGTACGGCTCGTCGGGCCGGGTCACGGGATTCGGGAGGGTGTCTCGACTGCGGTCGGACAGGGGCGGGAGCTCCCAGTTCCGCTCGATGAACTTCAGGATCGACACGTGGTCGGAGTACGTGTGGTCGACGAAGCCCGGCTTGGCGAACGGGGAGACGGCGATCAAGGGAATGCGCGTCCCGTCGCCGAAGAAGTCGAGCGGCTGGATGTACCCGGAGTCGTAGTAGCCGCCGCCCTCGTCGGTCGTGATCAGGATGGCGGTCTTGCCCCACACCGCGGGGTTCGCCTGCACCCGCGCGATCAAGTCGATCACGAAGCCCTCGTACTTGGCCGGGTTCGAATTGGCGGGGTGGCCCGCCATGCTCTCGAAGGGCCGGACGAACGAGACCGCGGGGAGCGTCGCGTCGCTCGCCACGTTCTGGTAGAACTGCGTCACGTCCTGCAGGTTGTCCTTGAGCGCGGTCGTCATGATCGAGGTGAAGCCGGTCAGGGGATCGCAGATCCCGCAGTATTCCTGACTCGGGGTCCCGCCCGCGCCGCTCGTCCGGCCGCCCGAGTAATACTTCCAGGAGACACCCTTCGCCGAGAGCGCGTCGCCGATCGTCGGAAAGCTCTGCGGCGGGAGCGTGAACTGGTTGGGCGCCCCGAAGGGCTTCGGCTGGCCGCTGGCCGTGAAGCCGAGGCCGTAGTTGTTCACGAGATAGTAGTGGCCGGGCTCGCAGTTGCTGTCGGGCCGGTGGCGGAGCGAGTCGAGGTAGCGGCGGATCTCGCCCACGCCGGGCTGGCCGGGGTCGGCGCAGTTCACGTACGAGCCGCCGGCGTAGCCGTCCTGCGTGTAGAAGTTGTTCGTCTGGGGCTGGGGATCGGGCATCTCGATCTGGTTGAGCGGCGGGACTTTCGGCGCGCCGCTCACGTTGTAGAAGCCGGCGTCGCCCGTCACGAGCGCGATGAAGTTGGCACCCGTCCCGCCCATGATCGGCTGGTGGTAGTTGTCGGAGATGGCGTAGCGGCGGGCGAGCTCCGCGAAGTGCGGCGCGTCCCCGGCGCTCATGTTGAAGAAGCCCATCGCCTCACCGCCCTGGAAGGTGTGGCCGGGCGTCGGTGCCGGCGGGCTGTTCTGCGGCCCGATGCCCACGGTGACGGCGACCCACGGGAACAGGTCGAGCTTGCCCTCGTCGACCTGCTGCCACATCTGCCAGAACCTGTGGATCGGGTCGCCCGTGAAGGAGTCGTAGGGCACGTACTTGGTGATCTGGAAGGGGCCGTTCGGCAGGTCGGCGGGGAAGCGCGCATCGGGCACGCCGGGCGGCACGCCGACGGCATAGGTGGTCTGGGGCTGCGGGAGCGTCGCGTAGCGCCCGGTCTTGGCGGGGGCGAGCAGGTAGACCTTGGTATCGCTGGCCTGCTGCTGGGCGGCCGAGGCGAAGTTCGGTCCCGGCGTGCCGTCCGCCTTGATGATGCCCTTGGACAGGAGATTCGAGACGGTCTGGTCGTCGGCCGGCTGGTAGCCGCCGAACAGGTTGTCGAAGGTATGATTCTCGCCAACGACCACGATCAGGTGTCCGATCGGCGTCCGGGTGGTCTGGCGACCGCGATCGTCGTCCTCCGCCGCGGCGCCGGCGGTCGGACCGACCGCGGCGAGGGCGGCGAGCCCCAGGCCAGCCAGGACTGAACGGAGCGTGCGGATCCTCATGTCGCTTCCTCCTCGGCTCGTTGTGGGTGTGGAACGACCGGTCCGTTGACTCCGCGACCGTAGACCGCCCGCATTGCCGTCGAATGGCGCGTCGACGATGTTTTCGTGGCGCGCCGATCACGGGCCGGCGACGGAGGAGCCCGGGAGCCCCCGTCTCCGCGTCGCGCTTCCGGGGAGGGGCGGGGGCCGGGCCGGCTTTACCGAAGGTTTACCCGGGCGTCATCCCGCCGTAACGCGGCCGGGCGACACTCCTCCCATGATGCGGGCCAACCAGCGGGGCAGCTCGGCGGTCGGGACCCCGGCGGCGCGGGGCGCGCACGGACGCGTCCTCGTCGTCGAGGACGAGCAGGACGTCGCCGAGCTGATCCGCTACAATCTCACGCGGGAAGGGTACGAGGTTGTCGTGGCCTCGAACGGCGCCGATGCCCTCAAGAGCGCCCGCGAGCTGCTGCCCGAGGTGATCCTGCTCGATATTATGGTACCCCAACTCAATGGCTGGGAGGTCTGCCGCCGGCTCAAGCAGGAAGCCGACACGAGCGGCATTCCGGTCATCATGGTGACGGGCCGGGTGGAAGAAGGCGACAAGGTCTTGGGCTTCGAGCTGGGCGCCGACGACTACGTGACCAAGCCGTTCTCGCCCCGCGAGCTGGTCGCCCGAATCCGGGCCGTGGTCCGGCGCGGCCGCCCGGCGGAGTCGGGTGCCAAGAAGACCCGCCTGAAGGCGGGTGAGCTCCAGATCGACCGGGAGCGGTTCGAAGTGACGATGCAGGGCCAGCCCGTGGAGCTCACGCGCAAGGAGTTCGAGCTGCTGGCGGTGCTCGTGGGGACGCCGGGGCGAGTGTTCGGCCGCGACGAGCTGCTCGACCTCGTCTGGGGCCGCGACGGGTTCGTCGAGCCCCGGACGGTCGACGTCCACGTGGCCCGGCTGCGCGCCAAGTTCATTGCCGCGAAGCTCCCGCCGCCGGGCGTCGAGACGGTTCGTGGCGTCGGCTACCGTTTCCGGGAGGAAAAACCCGGTTCGTAACACAAAATTAACAATGTCGTTGCCCGTCCGCAACATATGCCGGGGACCATCGGGGTCAGGCGAGGGCGAAAAGGGAGAGGCTCACGATGAGAAAGCTCGCGATCGTCGCGGTGGCGTCCGCCGCCCTGGCCTTGGTGGTCGGGTCCTCGCTGCTGGCGCCCCCCGGCGCCGCCGCCGAGCTCCTGATCAACGGCGCCGGGGCGACCTTTCCGTATCCGATCTACTCGAAGTGGTTCGACGAGTACGCGAAGGCCGAGCCGAGCCTCCGCTTCAACTACCAGTCGATCGGGAGCGGCGGCGGCATCCGCCAGGTCACGGAGCGGACCGTCGACTTCGGCGCGTCGGACGGCCCCATGACGGACGAGCAGCTCGCGAAGGCGCCGGGGGAGCTCTTCCACATTCCGACCGTGCTGGGCGCGGTCGTCGCCACGTACAACCTGCCCGGCAATCCGGCCCTGCGCTTCACGCCCGACATCCTGGCCGACGTCTTCCTCGGGAAGATCGAGAAGTGGAACGCGCCGCGGATCCAGGCCGCCAACCCCGGGGTGGCCCTGCCGGGGGACCCGATCATCGTCGTGCACCGGTCGGACGGGAGCGGCACGACCTATATCTTCACGGACTATCTCGCCAAGGTGAGCCACGAGTGGGAGCAGAGGGTCGGGCGCGGGACGTCGGTCAAGTGGCCGGTCGGCCTGGGCGGCAAGGGTAACGAGGGCGTCGCCGGCCAGATCAAGAGCACGCCGGGCGCGCTCGGCTACGTGGAGCTGGCCTACGCGATCAAGAACCAACTCCCCGTCGGGGTGGTCCGGAACCGGGCGGGCCAGTTCATCGAGCCCACCATCGAGAGCACGACGGCGGCGGCCGCGGGCGCCGCCCGGAACATGCCGGCGGACTTCCGCGTGTCGCTGACGAACCCGCTCGGCGAGAAGGCGTACCCGATCGCCAGCTTCACGTGGCTCCTCGTCTACAAGGAGCAGACCGACGAGGCGAAGGGCAAGGCCATCGTGAATTTCCTCCACTGGGCGACGACGGAAGGGCAGAAGTACGCCGCGGATCTCCTCTACGCGCCGCTGCCGCCGCAGGTCGCCCAACAGGTGCGGGCGAAGGTCGGCCAGATCACCTTCCACGGCAAGCCGCTCCTGGTCGCCCGATGAAGGGATGCTGAAATCGGAGCTGGCGGGGGCGTCGACCGCCGAGAGGCTGTCCGTCCCCCGCTCGCTCGTCCCGGGACGGCGCCGGGGTGTCTGGGGCGATCGGCTCTACCAGGCGGCGGTGCGGGGAGCCGTCCTCGTGTTCGTCGTCGTCGTGGTGGGCATCGCGGCCCTGCTGGTGTACGCCGCGCGGCCATCGCTCGCGGCCTTCGGCTGGCGGTTCCTCGTCACGGCCGACTGGGACCCGGTCGCCGAGCACTTCGGCGCGCTGCCGTTCGTCTACGGCACGCTCGTGTCCGCCCTGCTCGGGATGCTCATCGCGGTGCCGCTCGGCGTCGGCTGCGCGATCTACCTGGCGGAGCTGGCGCCGTCCTGGGTCCGTCCTCCGGTCGCGTTCCTCGTCGAGCTGCTCGCCGCGATCCCGAGCGTCGTCTACGGGCTCTGGGGGATCTTCGTGCTGGCCCCGCTGCTCCGGAGCTGGGTCCAGCCCGGGCTGGCCCGTTGGCTCGGCTTCCTGCCGCTGTTCCAGGGGACGCCCTACGGGGTCGGGATGCTGGCGGCGGGCATCATCCTGGCCATCATGGTGCTGCCGTTCATCGTCGCGGTGAGCCGGGAGGTGCTGTTGGCGGTCCCCACTCAGCAGCGCGAGGCGGCCCTCGCGCTCGGCGCCACGCGCTGGGAGACGACGCGGCTCGCGGTCCTCCGCTACGCGCGGTCGGGCCTCATGGGCGCCATCCTGCTCGGTCTCGGGCGCGCGCTCGGCGAGACGATGGCGGTGACGATGGTCATCGGCAACCGCCCGGAGATCGCGCTCTCGCTGTTCGCCCCCGGCTACACGATGGCGAGCGTCATCGCGAACGAGTTCACCGAGGCCACCTCCGACCTCTACCTCGCCGCGCTCATCGAGATCGGGCTCCTGCTCTTCGTCGTCACCGTGGCCGTGAACGCGCTCGCGCGGCTCCTCGTGTGGAGCGTCGGTGGCGCGGTGAAGGAGGTGCGGGAGTGAGCCGTGTCGGCGGCCGTCGCGCCGCCAACGCGGCGATGAATATCCTCGCGGCCCTCGCGGCCCTCGTCGTCATCCTGCCGCTCGTGCTGATTCTCGGCTTCCTCGTCTTCCGGGGGAGCACGGCCCTCAACGTGGCCTTCTTCCTCCACCTCCCGACGCCGGTGGGCGAGCCGGGCGGCGGCATGGCCAACGCGATCGCCGGCAGCCTGATCCTGATCGGCCTGGCCGCCGCCGGGGGGGTACCGCTCGGCATCCTCGGCGGCGTCTACCTCGCGCAATCGCGCGACCGCCGGCTGCCCTGGCTCTGCCGCTTCCTCGCGGACGTCCTGAACGGCGTCCCGTCGATCGTGATCGGGATCTTCGCCTACACGCTCATCGTGTTGCCCATGCGCCGCTTCTCGGCGCTCGCCGGGGGCGTCGCGCTGGGGGTGATCATGCTCCCGATCATCCTGCGGACGACCGAGGAGCTGGTGCGGATGGTCCCCGCCTCGCTGCAGGAGGCCGCGCTGGCCCTGGGGCTCCCGCAGTGGAAGGTGGTCCTCCACGTCGTGCTCCCGACGGCGCGGGCAGGGATCATCACCGGCGTGATGGTGGCCGTCGCCCGGATCGCGGGCGAGACCGCGCCGCTCCTGTTCACCGCCTTCGGCAACCGCTTCTGGCACCACCGCCTCGACGAGCCGATCGCGGCGCTGCCGCTGCAGATCTTTACGTACGCGATCTCGCCGTTCGACGACTGGCACCGCCAGGCGTGGGCCGGCGCGCTCGTCCTGATCTCCCTGGTGCTGGTGATGAGCCTCCTCGCCCGGCTCGCGACGAAAGGGCTGTACAATCGACGAGGGACCTATGGCTGACGGTATTCGGATCACACGGCTCAACGCCTGGTTCGGTCCGCGCCAGGTGCTCAGGAACATCGATCTGGCCGTGGTTCCCCGCTCGGTGACGGCGATCATTGGCCCCTCCGGCTGCGGGAAGTCGACCTGCGTCCGCTGCATCAACCGGATGCACGAGGTCGTCCCGGGCGCGCGGGTGGCGGGCCGGATCGAGCTGAACGGCGAGGACCTCTACGCCCCGGGCGCGGATCCCGTCGACGTCCGGCGGCGGATCGGCATGGTATTCCAGAAGCCGAACCCGTTCCCGACGATGTCGATCTTCGACAACGTCGCGGCGGGCCTCCGGCTCGGCGGGGTGCGGAACCGGGCCGCTCTCCACGAGGCGGTGGAGCGGGCGCTCCACCACGCCGCCCTCTGGGAGGAGGTCAAGGACGAGCTCGGAAAGTCGGGCGCGGGCCTCTCCGGCGGGCAGCAGCAGCGACTCTGCATCGCCCGGGCCCTGGCCGTCGAGCCCGAAGTGCTCCTGATGGACGAGCCGTGCTCCGCGCTCGACCCGATCGCGACCGCCAAGATCGAAGAGCTGATCGTCGAGCTCCGGAAGGAGCTCACGATCGTGATCGTCACCCACAACATGCAGCAGGCGGCGCGCGTATCGGAGTGGACGGCCTACTTCCTGCTCGGCGAGCTGATCGAGTTCGGCCCCACCCGGGGGCTCTTCACCAGTCCCCGCGACTCGCGGACGGAGGACTACGTGACCGGTCGGTTCGGTTAGGAGACGAGAGCATGCAACGTCACTTCGACGACGAGCTGGCCGGCCTTCAGCAGACGCTCCTCGCCATGGGGGGGCTGGTGGAGGACCAGATCCGGCGGGCCATGCGCGCCCTGACGGAGCGCGACGATGCGCTCGCTCAGGACGTCATCGACCGCGACCGCCAGGTCAACGCCTACGACGTCGAGGTCGACGAGAAGAGCGTCGAGCTGCTCGCCCTCCACCAGCCGGCGGCGGGGGACCTCCGCTTCATCACGACGATCATGAAGGTCGTGACCGACGTCGAGCGGATCGGCGACCAGGCGGTGAACATCGCCCAGCGCGCGCTCGAGCTGAACCAGGAACCGCAGCTCAAGCCGTACATCGACCTGCCGCGGATGGCCGAGCGCGCCCAGCGCATGGTCAAGGAGAGCCTGGACGCCTTCGTCGGTCGGGACACCCAACTGGCGCGTCAGGTCTGCGCCGAGGACGCCGAGGTGGACTCGCTGAAGGAGCAGATCTTCCGCGAGCTGCTGACCTACATGATGTCGGACCCGAAGACCATTCCGCGGGCGATCCGGCTGATCCTGATCTCGCGCTTCCTCGAGCGCGTGGCCGACCACGCGACCAACATCGCGGAGATGGTGATCTACATGGTCGAGAGCAAAATGGTCCGCCACTCGCTCGCGTAGTGGGGTAGACTTCACCGGCGCGTGATCTGCTCGTAACGGAAGCGTGTCATCGTCCCGTGCGGTCTTCCGCCGAGGGACGGGCAGGGTACGGTGTGCGGAACGGAGGGTGTCAATGAGACACAGAGGGATGGGGTGGTGGGCGGTCGCGATGGCGACGGCGGTCTCCCTCGTCGTCGGCCCCCAGTTGGTGGTGGCCGAGGAGGCGGGCTCCGTCCTGCAGGACATCCTCAAGATCATGCGCGAAAACGGCCAGATCACCGAGGAGCAGAAGACCGAGCTCCTGCGGCGGGCCCAGCAGGAGGTCGACCGGGCCAAGATCGAGCGCGAGCAGATGGAGAAGGAGCGGATGGGCGCGCTCCAGGCGGGGATCGACAAGGGCCGGCCCTTCCTGCAGTCGGCCGACGGGGACGTCCGGATCGAGCTGGGAGGCCGCCTGCAGGTCGACTACGCCGCGGTCGAGAGCAACACTCGCCGGCTGACGGGGCCGAGCCTCGTCGACGAGTTCTACGCGCGGCGCGGGCGGTTGGAGCTGTCCGGCACGTTCTACCGGTGGATCGATTTCCGGGTAGAGTGCGAGATGAGCTCGATCGCTCACAACACCATCTCAACCCCGACGTCGGGTACGAGCGAGGTCTGCCTGAACGACGCCTATCTCGACTTCCGGTTCAGTCCGGAGTTGGCGTTGCGGGTCGGGCAGTTCGTCCTGCCCTTCGGCTACGAGGAGACGTACTCCAACAAGTACACAGACCAGATCGAGCGGTCGATCGTCGACGAGCTGGAGCCGGAGTACTCGGTCGGCGTGTCCCTGCACGGCAGCCTCCTGAGCGGCATCGTCGGGTACGAGGTCGGCGTGGCCAACGCGGGAGACGGGGGGATCGGGTCGGCGAGGAACGTGGCCCCTATCAACAACGGAAAAGACGCGTTCGGGAAGATCATCCTCGCGCCCTTCAAGACCACGGGGAACTACTGGCTCAAAGGGCTTCAGCTCGAGGGCGAGACCATGTGGGGTGACGAGGGCCCGGGCACGAGCCCCCAGGGCCGGACGATGGCGAGAGGGAACGCGCGCTTCACGTGGTTCGGCGCTCAGACCACGAACGGCGACCGGACGCGGTACGGCGGCGACCTTCAGTGGGCGGTCGGCCCGGCCGCGCTCAGATTCGAGTACCTCGAGGTGCTCAACCAGCGGCGGCGCATGGGCCCCGGGGGAAGGAGCCTCGACGACGTGGATGCGGCGGGCTGGTTCATCTCGGGCGCCTGGATACTGACAGGCGAGAACAAGGTCCTGAACGGACCGGTGGAGCCGCGGCATCCGTTCTCGCCCTTTGCAGCAAACTCGGGCTGGGGTGCGTGGGAAGTCACGCTCCGGTACGCGGAGCTGACCTTCGACTCCAAGAATCCCCTGACCTTCTTGGGTGGGGCCGGCTCCGTCGCGGTCGGCCCGGCCACGACCGATGGGGCCGAGGCCATCACCGCCGGGGTGAACTGGTACCTCAACCGCTGGGTTCGGTACATGATCAACTGGAATAACTACTGGTACGACAACCCGTACGCGACCCCGCTCAGCTGTCGGCGGCAGACCGCCTGCTCGGCCGCCCAGCTCCACAGGAGGCAGGACCCGACGTCCTGGGAGCTGCTGACGCGGATGGCGATCTGGTTCTAAGGCGTCAGGGGTGAAGGCGGTAGAAGACCATGAAGCGTGCACCTGCTGTCCCCGCTGGTCGTGCTCGGCTTCGCACATGTCGCATCCGCCTACGAATACCACCTGCAGTTCACCCCACAGTCGGGGGCTCGCAATCTGGTCGTTGCGGGTTACCAGTTCGACGCGAATAACGACGTCGTCGGGAATTGCAGCGACGACACGTCCTCTCCGTGCTCCGGGCGAGGCTGTCACAGCGTGCCCGTCCATCACTACAACACCTGCTCGTGGGACCTTTTTGGCAACCTGATCAGTTTGACGCCGGTGTCGAGTGCTCCGGTGGCTCCTCAACCGATGTCCCAAACCGGGACCGAGATCGTCTACGCAGTCAGTGGCACCAGCAGCACGGGGCGGGACACCAGGGGCTTTGGTTTCGTCAGCACACCCTCTTCGCATTATGCGTGGCAGACCCCGAACGGCGGGTATGCTGTCATCCCTTACGCCGTCGACGCAATTACCGCGACCCTCATTAGCGACGGCGACGTTCCTCTGAACCTCACCGGAGCCACGGTCGCGTCCTTCGTTACCGGCGGATATACCCCATCCCCCGGGACGGCCACCGTCTCTGGGAGCACCTGTCCGAGCTCGGTGCCGGTCGGATCGACCTGTTCAGTGACCGTGTCCTACGACCCGACGACGATCGTGTGTACGAACTCCCCCTACGGATATGGGTACGCCAAAATTGATCTGTCGCTCGCAACGGACGCCGGGGCGCATCCGGATTTCACTGAGGGGTTCACCATTACCGGCGTACCAGTCTGCGACGACTGATATTGCCTCGATGGGCAGCGCCCCCAGCCGTATCGGACAGCGGTGAAGGTCTGGGCGAGGCACATACGGGAGGCGAGTTCGAAGCCAGCTCGACGGCGCGGTCGGGAGTGAATAGGGCCTAAGAAGCCGCCTCAAGCGGAGACGCCCTGAGTGGCCTCCGCCCCGTTTCGAGCCCGCCCCCGCGCCTCGGCGACCACCCTCAACGCCGACACGACCGCCGTTGTGACTCGGCGACGAGCGCGGAGTCGCGTCCTCGGTCCCGGACGCCGAGGCGTCGGCGGGCGGAGGGATCACCAGCCGAAGAACTCCCGGGCGGGGACGAAGGTGCCCACGCCGGCGGCGGCGGCCGCGACCCGGTCCTTCTCGGCGTCACCGACGTGGGTCGAGGCCGCCAGGTCGATGCCGTACCCGGCCGCAAGATCCAGAAACATTCCGGGCTTGGGCTTGCGGCAGAGGCAGCCATCCTCGTCCTGGTGGGGGCAGAGCCGCCAGTCCGTGAAGGGCCGGCCCAGCCGCTCATTGAGCCACGCGAAGCGGCGACGCACCTCGGCCTCGGTGATCTCGCCCCGTCCGATCCGGGCCTGGTTCGACACGATGAAGCAGGCGTCGAAGCGGGCTCGCCTGCGTGCCAGTGTCTCCGGCACGTGGGGCATCAGCAGGGGATTGCCGGCCCCGTCGACGACCGTCCGGCCGTCGCGCGCGAGCACGAGGGTTCCGCCGAAGTCGAGGAAGAGCGCGCGTTCCATCATCACCCGCGACGGTACACCATCCGGGTGCCGACGGGAGTGACTCGTGGATCCGCTCGCCCTCCGCCGACTAGCGCATAATGCGACCGAAGGCGCCGTTCACGCGCGGAGGGGATGCGTCAGTGAAGTGCGGAGGGATCCTCGCCCGGACGTTGCTCGTCCTGCTCCTTGGGTCCGCGTGCGAACCAGTTCGGAGCCGGCCGCTCCAACCGGTCGGGGCGGCGGGTCTGGTCCCCACTCGGCCGGATCCTGATGCGGGCCAGGTCGGGATCCGCGCGGACTTCGACCTGAAGGCGTACCGGGCGATCGAGGTCGCCCGGTTCGCCGTCGCCGGCTCTCCCCCGTGGGGATTCGAGGACAGGCGGATCGTGTCAGCGGTGCGGGCGTTTTTCCAGTCGGACCTCGTGCGACGGCTGAGGGGGAGCGGGCTCTTCGACCACGTCCTCGACCCGCTGACCTCGCCCCCGGTCGGGCCGGCAGGCGTCCTTCGGCTTGAGGGCACCGTCAGTTGGCTCGAGCTCGACTACCTTGCCCCGTCGCGCCATGCGCGCTGGATCGGGCCGGGCTCGGTGCAGGTGGAAACGCGGTTCGTGGACGCCGCCTCGGGACGGGTGGTTCTCGTCACCGCCGACCGGCGGACCGCCCGCTACGTGACGTCGGCGGCTCGGGACGTTCCCGGTACGGAGGCGCGTCTCGAAGAGGTGTTCGGCTATCTCGCGGACGACCTCGTCAGGTTCCTCGTCCGCGTCGCCGCGGCCGCGCCCCCCCTCCGCCCGTCACGCGAGCCGAAGGGGGACGGGCGCGAGGCGTCCGCAATCTAGTCGTCGCCCTCGTTCGGGCCCTCGCCGGTCGCGGGGTCGAGGAGGAGCGTGTCGTCACGCGGATGGTCGAAATCGAGCATGTTCGCGAGGGAACCCGCCAGCTGGTCGAACGACTCTGGGCCGATGCGACCCAGGGTCCAGTTGTCCTCGATGAAGCGCAGAATCGAGGAGTGGTCGCTGAGCGTGTGATCGACGAAGTTGCTCCGCGCGAACGGCGAGATCACCAGCAGCGGCAGCCGGGGACCGTAGCCGCATCGGCCCTGGGCCGACCCGAGCGAGGGGGCCGCCCCGCTGCAGATCGCGCCATCGGCCGTCGTGCGCGAGTGGTTGACGATCGGCCCGGGGACATGGTCGTACCACCCGTCCGAGTCGTCGTACGTGATGACGACCGCCATGCGCCTCCATTCCGGCAGTTGCTGGAGCTTGATGAGCGTCTCGACGAGGAACTGCTGCTCGAGGAGCGGCGACGAGTAGGCGGCGTGGCCGTCCTGGAATCCGCGCGCCTTGAGGAAGCTCACTGCGGGGAGATTGCCGGCGTCCGCCGCCCGCCAGAAGTCGGTGAGGTCGTACTGGTGGTTGGCCTGGTCGGTGTGTCCGATGGTCGCTAGGGACGCGGGCGGGAGGTGATGCGGGTTCGCCGTGGAGGAGTAATACTGGAACGGCTCGTGATGGGGGATGTAGTCGAGCTTCAGGTGTCCGTCGGCGCCGGTGTGCGACAGGGTGCAGTCGGCGAAGCCACCCTGGAACCAGCCCCAGGTGACGCCCTTCGCGTTCAGCAGGTCGCCGACGTTCGGGCCGCTCATCGCCACGGTCTCGCGGGTCGAGCAGTCGTCGTGTGACGGCTGGGGATCGCCGATCACGCTGCCGTCGACCACCTCGGTGCCGAGCGTCGCGGGGGAGGCGCCGTGCGTCTGCCCGGCGATCAGGTTGAGGGCGCCCGGCGTCGAGGGCCCGAAGGTGGTCCCGAAGAAATTGTCGTTCAGCGCGAAGCGCTGGGCGTAGTTCCAGAGCGCGGTCACGGTGTTGCCGTCGAAGTACCCCATGACGAGGCTCGGCCCCAGGCCGTAGTCCACGCACGGGCTCGTCGGGGGCCTGCTGCCCACGCCGGTGGACTCCACGAACCTGTCCATTTTGCCGTTGTCTTCCGCCGCCTGCTCGGGCGTGTAGTCGTGGTCCTGGTCGCACGTGGTCGCCTGCGTCCGGCCGAGCCTGAACGGCTGGGCGGTGTTCGGGTTGTTCGGCGCGAGCAGGCCCGCGGTGAGCAGGTTCCGGACCCGCGGCGTCCGCGGCCGCGCCGTGAACGGCGGCTCGTCCGGCGGGTTCAGCGCGACGGGGTACGTCGCGAAATAGTGGTCGAATGAGACGTTCTCCTGGAAGATGACCACGAGGTACTGGATCTGCGGGTCGTCGTCCGTCGCCTCGGCGGAGGCCGGCGCCGCGCCGTTGCCGAGCCCACCGGCGATCGCCGCGCCTCCGACCACGACCGCGAGCGCCACCGCCGTCAGTGCCGTCCGGCTTCTACCAATCACGGATGTCATCGACCGATCCTCCTTTTCTGACACGCGTGCCGACGCAGGAGAGTCCCGAGCCTCGTGGACGAGGATGCTCACGCGATGTTGCGGGCGAATGACGGTATGGCGAAGAATCCGTGTGCACCCGACGCGGCCGCCCACGCGCCGCGGGGCTCGGGTGCGCCGTTGCGCGGTCGTCACCCGAGGGACGCCGCGGCCGCCCGTGAAAGACCCATGACGGGAGCGTGACGAGCAGGCGACCGTCGGTCACGGAAACTTCATAACGAACAAGGCACCGCGTTCACACGCGCCGCGTACAACTGGACGCGTATGGAGGACCATGCGCCCGCGCAACCACGGGGCGCGCTCCGGAGGACGCTCGCGCGAGCGCGCCGGGGCGCCGCGCCGCTTCCGGGCCGCGCCGATCTCCACGTCCATTCCGTCTGGAGCGACGGCGCCCAGCATCCCCACGTGATCGTCGAGGCGGCGTCCCGCCGGACGAACATCATCGCCATCACCGACCACGACGAGATCCGCGGCGCGCTCCAGGCGCGCGCGTTCGCCGCCGAGCATCCCGCGCTCGGCGTCGAGGTGATCGTCGGCGAAGAGATCAGCACGCGCAACGGCCACCTCCTCGGCCTCTTCCTCGAGGAGCGGGTACCACCAGGCCTGACCGCGGAGCGGGCGATCGAGCTGATCCACGCCCAGCGAGGGCTGGCCGTGGCGGCCCATCCCTTCCATCCCATCCGCGGTCGCGCGCGGGGCCACCGCCCGCTGGGGCGGCTCATTCCCGACCTCGCCCTCGACGCCATCGAGATCGTCAACAACGCGGGCGTCTTCTCACGCTGGTACGACGCGCTCGCGGCCGTACGCAACACGGAGTGGCTGCTACCGGTCACGGCGGGCAGCGACGCCCACGACGTCTGGTACCTCGGCAGCGCCGTCACGCGCTTCGAGGGCCGGACGAGCCGCGACCTCTGGCGGGAGCTGGTCGGCGGCCGCACTCGAGCCGAGGTCCGGTGGTCGTGGACGATGGACAAGCTCCCGCGCCACCTCCACATCCAGTTCCGAAGCCTCTTCCGGTTCCTGACGGTGTGCCGTCGTCAACGCTTGCTCTCGCCGGCGCGATGATGGGAGGCCGGCGCGCCAAGGAGGATCTCGTTGGGGGACTACAGGTATCCAGAATTCCGCTGGCTCGAGCAGGGAGAGGGTGAACCGGTCCTGCTGCTGCACGGCCTGATGGGCCGGATGGAGGACTGGGACGATGTGCTCGACGTGCTGGCCCTGAGCTGCCGGCCGGTGGCACCCCTGCTCCCGATCTTCCATCCCGGGCTGCCCGAGACCTCTCTCGTCGCCCTCGCCGACCACGTGGTCGGCCTGCTCGACGCCCTCGATATTCCGCACGCGGTGATCGGCGGCAATTCGCTCGGTGGCCACGTCGCCCTCACCCTCGCGCTCGCGCGGCCCGAACGCGTGTCCGGCCTGATCCTGGCCGGGTCGTCGGGGCTCTTCGAGCGCGGGTTCACGCGCGGCGTGCCCCACCGACCGAACGGGGAATACGTCCGCGAGAAGATGGAGGAGATCTTCTACGACCCGCCGCTCGTCACCCCGGACTGGGTGGAGACGGTGCGGCGGACGGTCACCGACCCGGCGAGGCGCTCCGGGTGGTCCAGTTCGCGCGCGCGGCGAAACGTGAGAACCTCGAGGGAAGGCTTCACGAGATCCAGGCGCCGACGCTCGTCGTGTGGGGCCGAGACGACCGCATCACGCCGCCCGAGGTCGCCGAGCGGTTCCACGCACTGATCCCGGACTCTCGCCTGGCCTTCCTGCCCCGCTGCGGGCACGCGCCGATGATCGAGCAGCCGGCGGCCTTCAGCCTCTCGGTGCAGGCGTGGCTTGAGGCCACCCGCCCCCGAGCCCGGGCGATGGCCGGTGCCGCAGGGCTCCGATGATCTCCCGAGGCGCCGGCTGGTTGCTGGAGCGCGGCGCCTCCCGCCGGCGGCGGACGCTTGAGCGCGTCGACCGGCGGGCGGCGGCGGTGCAGGAGGCGACGCTCCTGCGCCTCGTCACCCGGGCCCGGAGGACGCACTTCGGCCTGGCGCACGGCTTCGACGGCATCCGCTCGGTGGCCGACTACCAGCGCCAGGTCCCGCTGCGCCAGTACCTCGACTTCCGCCCGCTCTGGCAGCGCGCGATCGACGGCGAGTCCGACGTGACGTGGCCGGGCAGACCGCGCCACTGGGTGAAGACCTCGGGAACGACGGCGGGCGAAAAGTACATCCCCGTGACGGCCGAGGCCCCTCGCGTCGCACCGCAAGGGCGGGTGGGACGCGCTCGCCCTCGCCGCCGAGCGCGCCGGCGGCGCGAACCTCCTGGAGGGCCCGATGCTGTTTCTCGGCGGCAGCGCGACCCTCGAGGCGCTCGGCGAGCGCTGCGAGGCCGGCGATCTCTCCGGGCTCGTCGTGCGCCGTCTCCCGCCGGGGATCCGGAGCCGCTACTCCCCCGGCGCCTCGATCGCCGCGATCCCCGACTGGGAAGAGCGGGTCGCCGCGGCCGCCGCCCTCGTGGAGGGCCAGGACCTGCGCCTGCTGTGCGGGATGCCCTCGTGGCTCCTCATCCTGTTTGAGCGCGTCGGGCGGGCCAGGCAACTGGCCGGCCGCCCGGTCCGCGACCTCCGCGAGTGCTGGCCGAACCTCCGGGTGCTCATCCACGGTGGCGTATCCTTCGCCCCGTACCGCCGGGTCTTCGAGGAATGGATGGGCGTCGCCCTCGACCGGGTCGAGGTGTATCCGGCGTCCGAGGGGTTCGTGGCGGTCCAGACCGAGCCGAGCGGCGGGCTCACCCTCATGCTCGACTACGGCATTTTCTACGAGTTCGTCCCGGTCGAGGACCTGGGGCGCGACCGGCCCCGTCGGCACACGGTCGCCGATGTCGAGGTCGGCCGCGCGTACGCGATCGCCCTCAGCACCCCGGCCGGCCTCTGGTCGTACCTGCTCGGCGACACCGTGCGGGTGACCGCGCACCACCCGCTGCGGCTCGAGATCACCGGTCGGACTCGGCATTACGTCAACGCGTTCGGCGAGAACGTGATCGTGGAGGAGGTCGAGCGGGCGCTCGTCGAGGCCTGCCGCCGCACCGACGCGCATGTCGTCGAGTTCACGGTGGCGCCGCGCTACCCCGCGCCGGGTGACGCTCGAGGCGGGCACGACTGGCTCGTCGAGTTCCGCGTCCCGCCGCGCGCGCCGGACGAGTTCGTCCGCGTCGTGGACCGAACGCTCACGGGGCTCAACGGCGACTACGGGACGAAGCGCCGGGGAGACGTCGGGATGCATCCGCCCCGCCTGGTGACGCTGCCGGCGGGGACGTTCTACGCGTGGATGGGGAACGTCGGACGGCTCGGCGACCAGCACAAGGTCCCCCGCGTCACCAACGACCGGACGCTCGCCGACCGGCTGCTGGCGCTGGCCGGCATCCCGGTCCCGGCGCCACTGGTACTCCTCGGCCCGTAGGCCGCCCTACCGCGAGGGCGTTCCCGCCTCTTGCGAGGTGCGGAGCCCTCGCGTATCTTCCCCGCCATCCCTCCCCCTGGGAGCGAGTGGCGACCGGTGCCACCAGAGGAGACGGCGTGGCTGACGACGCGCTCGCGACCGAATCCACGGAGCTGCTCCGGACGCTCATCCGCAACGCCTGCGTGAACGATGGGCGCGTCACGTCCGGGCAAGAGGTCCGCAACGCAGACGCGCTCGAGGACTACTTTGCGGGCTCCGGCCTCGTCTGCGAGCGCTACGTCGCCGCCCCGGGTCGCGAGAGCCTGATCGTGCGGATCGAGGGCGACGACGCCTCGGCACCGGTCCTCCTCCTGATGGGGCACACCGACGTCGTGCCCGCCAACCCGACGGGCTGGCAGCGCGACCCGTTCGGGGCCGAGGTCGAGGACGGTATCGTGTGGGGGCGGGGCGCCATCGACATGCTGAACCTCACGGCGACGATGGCGGTGGCCGTCCGGCGGCTGCGCGCGAGCGACTTCCGTCCGCGCGGGACGCTCATCTATCTGGCGGTGGCCGACGAAGAAGCCCTCGGCACCTACGGCGCCGGGCACCTGATCGAGCACGAACCGGGCGCGGTCAGGGCCGACTACGTCATCACCGAGAGCGGGGGCGTTCCGATCCCGACCGCGTCAGGACCACTGCTGCCGCTCACCGTCGGCGAAAAGGGGGTCAACTGGCGCCGGCTCGTGGTGCGGGGGGTCCCCGGGCATGGCGCGATGCCGTTCCGGACCGACAACGCGCTCGTCCTCGCCGCCGAGGCGGTCCGGCGCATCGCCGCCTACCAGCCGAAGGCCCGCATTCTCGACGTCTGGCGCCGGTGTGTGTCTGAGCTGGAGCTGCCGCCCGAGGTCGCCGCCGCGCTGATCGACCCAGAGCGCGTACTCGACGCGGCGACGCGCCTCGAGCCCGTCAGCCTGGCTCGAGTCGTGCACGCCTGCACGCACACCACCTTCTCGCCGAACGTCGTGCACGGCGGCGTGGCGGTGAACGTCATCCCCGACCGGGTGACGGTCGAGGTGGACATCCGGGCCCTGCCGGGAGTCGGGCCCGGCGAGGTCGACGCGATGCTGGCCGAGGCGCTCGGTGACCTCGCCGCGCATGTCGTCGTCGAGGCCCAATGCTCCGAGGAAGGTTCGCTCAGCTCGCCCGACACGCCGCTGGCCCAAGCGCTCGCGCGCGTGGCGACGGCACTCGTCCCGGGCGGCCGGGTCGTCCCTCGGCTCGCGGCCGGCGCCACCGACGCGCGCTACTTCCGCTGGAAGGGCGTCCCGGCGTACGGGTTCGGCCTGCACTCACCGCGCCTCCCGTACGCGGAGTACCCCCTCATGTTTCACGGCAACAACGAACGGATCGACGTCGAGAGCCTGCGTCTCTCCGCCCTCATGTGGGAGGCGCTCTGCCGGGAGGTTCTCGGCTGAGCTGAGCGCTGGGGGTTCAGTTCGGTGACGGCGGGGGCGGAAGCCGCGTCCGTCGGCCGGCTGAAGCCGCGAGGGGGACGTGCCGGGGACCCCAAGCGCGGCCCGTCGCGCGCGCGGTCGTGAGGGTCGTCGCGCCCCCCGGGTCCGGTCTCCGGCGGCGTCATTCGCCGTTCATGCCCCATAGGAGGACGAGGAGCAGCACGAGCGCGACGATCGCGACCGCCGCGACGGCGACGGTGATCAACGCCGGCTCCGGGCGCCCGGTCGCCGGCTATCGAGGCCGCGCCCGCGCTCTGCCTTGTGCAGAGCCGGGCCGGTGGTCACGGGGCGTGGCGAAGAGGTCGGGCTCGGCCGGGTGGCCGCCGAGGAAGCGCCAGGGCGACGGAATCCCGCGGCGACCTGGCGCTCGCTTGGGAGCGCGTCCCGCGCCCCCTTTGGTCGGGTCGTCGCCGGTGAGGCGGCCAGAGCGCTCCGCCTCCCGCGCACGCCGGATCGGATCCACTCTCGCCGACTCCCCTGTCTTCAGCCGGTTGAAGGCGATCATCCCAGGACGCGAAACTCGTCCTCGATCATCCGAGCGCGGCGTTACGACTTCGCGACGACCCCATGAAGTTCCCGGCGGCACCACGCCGGCGGCCGGGACTTGGCCGGGACTCTCTTGCGAGAGGACTGAGGGCGTGGGACGTTACATGGCCATGGTGGGGGCGGACGGGGGCACGGCCGCGCGGCGACCCGGCGAAGACGCGAGGGCGGCGCTGCCACCCCTGAGGCGCCGGGGCCACACGGCCGAGACGGCGGTCGCGGCGGGAGCGGATTCCGCAGGCGAGAGCCGCCACGGTCGACCTTTCTCGCCGAGCGCGGTGCGAGGGCCTGCGCGCCTCCTGAAGAAGGTCGGGAGGGACGGTGCGCCGGCGATCGCCACGACGATCCGGAGCCGGCGCCCGCGGCCGCTGCCGTGGACCACGGAGGCGCGCGTCGGATTCGGGGCGACTCACCGCATGCTCGATGACGTCGGGCGACCCGGCAGGCGGCTCCGACGCCTCCCGAGCCGACGAGGCCTTCCGTGGACGACGGGGCGGGCCGCCCTTCTGGCCGCCGCGTGGCTGACCGTCTCCGTCGGCCTCGCCCCGACACGCGCCGCGGCGGAGGGGACGCGCGTCGTCACCGACTCCGCCGGGCGCCGCGTCGTGGTGCCCGCCCGCGTCGAGCGCGTGTTCGCCGCCGGCCCGCCGGCCACGGTCTTCCTGTACACGCTCGCCCCCGACACGCTCCTCGGCTGGTACCGTCCGCTCACGCTCGATGAGCGCGCCTACATTCCCCCCCGGTACGCCGCGCTGCCGACCCTCGGCAAGCTCACCGGCCGCAGCAACACGCCGAACCTCGAGGCCGTGCGCGAGGCCCGGCCCGATGTGATCCTCGACTACGGTGCCGTCGGAGCCCGCGAAGCCGCGCTGGCCGATCGCATCCAGCGGGAAACCGGGGTTCCGTACGTACTGCTCGACGGGAGCCTCGCCGCCGTCCCGCGCGCCTACGAGACCGCAGGCGAGCTGCTGGGAGTCGCGGGGCGGGCGGCCGAGCTCGGACGCTACGCGGCGCGGGTGCTGGCCGAAGTCGACGAGCGCGTTGGCCGTGTGCCCGCCGACCGGCGCCCGCGCGTCTACTACGCGCGGCCGCCCGGCGGCCTCAGCACGGAGCTGATCCAGAGCCTGCAGGTGCTCGGCGCCGCGAACGTGGCCACCGGGCGCGCGGAAGCCGGCGCGCTCGTTCGCGTATCGCTCGAGCAGGTCGCGGCGTGGGATCCGGACGTGATCGTCACGATCGAAACCGCGTTCGCGGCCTCGGTGCGGTCCGATCCCGCGTGGCAGGGAATCAAGGCGGTCCGCGACGGACGAGTCTACCTGGCACCGCTCGTGCCGTTCCCCTGGCTCGACCTCCCGCCGTCGGTCAACCGGCTCGCGGGTTTGAAGTGGCTCGGCCGAGCGCTCTACCCCGACCTGTTCACGGAAGAAGATGTCCGGCAGGAGGCGCTCGCGTTCTACCGGCTCTTCTACAACCAGCCGCCCACCGAGGAGCAACTCACGCGGCTCCTGCGCGGAGTGTAGCCGCTCAGGTCGGGCGCGCGCCGGCCTTGTGACGCCGGGCCAGCGACTGGTAGCCGGCGGGATTGTTCCGTACCCACGCCTCGGCCGGCGTGCCGGTGAGTGGCCCCTTGACACGGGCGGGCGCGCCCAGCGCGAGCACGCCCGGCGGGATCTGGGTGCCGGGCACCACGAGCGAGCCCGCGCCCACGAGCGAGCGCGCGCCGACGCGGACGCGCTCGAGCACGGTCGATCCGTTGCCGATCAGGCATTCCTCGTCGAGCGTGCAGCCGTGGATCACGCACGCGTGGCCGACGGTGACGCCGGGGCCGATCTCGACGGGGTCCGCCGAGTTCACGTGCACCACCGAGCAGTCCTGGACATTGGCGCCGGCGCGGATCACGATCGGCGCGGTGTCGCCGCGGACGACGGCGTTGTACCACACGGACGCGTTGGCCTCGATCGTCACGTTGCCGACGACCACCGCGGTCTCGGCGACGAAGGCGCTGGGATGGATCCTGGGTGTGCTGCCCTCGAAGCTCAGGACTGGCATGGGTCGGACCCCCAGAGTAGGATGATCTGGGTTCGAATCTTACGCGAGGGAGCATGATGCCGACGCCGAAAATCACCGCCGTGGCCACCGCGACGCCGCCCCACCGCTTCAGCCAGGCGCGCGTGCTCGAGCTCGCCGGATACGGGGACACGGTCCGCCAGGGGTTTTTTGCGAACAGCCAGATCGAAGGCCGCTATCTGTACCTCGATCCCGCACGGGTGCGTACCGACGAGACCGTCGACGAGCTGAACGACCGCTTCTGCCGGGGCGCCCTCGAGATCGGCGAGACGGCCGCGCGCCGGGCGCTCGCGCGGGCCGGGTGGGCGCCGGGGGATCTGGACTTCCTCGCGACGACCACGTGTACGGGACGGATGACGCCGAGCCTCGACGCGCATCTCATCGCGCGCCTGGGCTGTCGCGCCGGGATCCAGCGGGTCCACGTCGGCGACACCGGGTGCGCGAGCGCCATGGTGGCGCTCCAGCAGGCGTGGAACCATCTCGAGGCGTTTCCCGCCCACCGGGCGCTCGTGCTCGCGGTCGAGATCTGCTCGGCCGCGTATTATCTGGACGATCGGCTCGAGAGCGCGGTGGCCCACGCGATCTTCGCCGACGGCGCGGGGGCGGTGGCGCTCTCGACGCGAGGGGCGGGCGTGAGCGTCGTCTGCCACCGGACGCGCTTCCGCTCGGAGCATCTGCCGGCGATGGGGTTCGAGTACCCGGGCGGCCGGCCGCGGGTCGTGCTCTCGAAGGAGGTGCGCCGCCTCGGGGCCGCGATGATGCAGGAGATGGCGGAGGCGCTGATGGAGGCGCAAGGCCTCAAGCCGGACGACGTCCGCTATTGGGTGCTCCACTCGGCGGGCCGGCGCGTCATCGAGCAGGCCCGGGTGCGGCTGGGGCTGACCGAGGCGCAGATCGCGTACTCGCGCGAGGTGCTGCGCCGGTTCGGCAACATGTCATCGGCGACGATCCTGTTCGTGCTCGAGGCGATGCTCCGGGCCGAGCGGCCCGTGCCCGGCGAGTGGGGCCTGATGATCGCGCTCGGACCGGGCTTCGCCGCCGAGGGCGCGCTGCTCCGCTTCTGATGCGCGGCTGAGATGCGCCGCGTCGAGAACGGCCTGGAGATGCTCGACCGCCCGACGCCGGCGGCCGAGCGGGCCGCGAGCCTGGCCGACGTCGAGCGGCTCAACGCGCGGTTCGGCGGCGACGCGCTGACCCTTCGCTGGGTCGCCCGCGTGCTCGCGGGACTGCCCGCGGCCCGTCCCGTCCGCGTCCTCGACGTCGGTGCGGGGGGAGGCGCCCTCGCCGTCCGCCTCGTCGAGTGGGCCCGGCGGTCGCGGCGCTCGATCCGCGTCCTCGCCCTCGATCGCGATCCGGATTCCGCTCGCCTCGCGCGCGGGGCGGCGGCGGCCTACCCGGAGATCGCGGTCGTGTGCGGCGACGCCTCGGCGCTTCCGGTCCGGCGGGGTGGCGTCGACCTGGTCGTCTCGGTGCTCACGCTCCACCACCTCGCTCCCGAGACCGCGGCCGGGGCA
>Ga0209056_10000439_pt1 | contig 46206 bp, 51 predicted proteins | sample GraSoiAngelo_114_FD_185876 | JGI IMG/M metagenome (GOLD analysis project Ga0209056, IMG submission 185876) | Grasslands soil microbial communities from the Angelo Coastal Reserve, California, USA - 14_0903_13_40cm (SPAdes) (version 2) | ecosystem: Environmental > Terrestrial > Soil > Grasslands...
CAGCGTTCGGATCGTGTCCTGGTAGTCGTCGAGGATCGTGATGTTCATGTCCGGTCGCTCCATCCATGATCGGCTTTGACGGCGAGGAACTCTCCATTGCCGACGGGAACGAGGCTCGTGACGAACTGGACGTCGGCGGAGACCAGCGCCACGAACGGCGCCATCTCGGCCGGATGCGAGGTCGCGTTGTCGACGACCATCAAGCCTCCGGGCCGGAGCACGCGCTTGAGATCCGGCCACCAGCCCGGATACTCCGGGCGCTCCGAATCGAGGAAGACGAGATCGTAGGCGCCGTCGGCCGAGCGCCGGAGCATGCGGCCCGCGTCGTCGTGAACGAGCACGATGTAGCGGGCCAGATCCGACCGAGCGAAGGTCGCCCTGGCGAGCCCGATCTTGTAGTCCGAGAGCTCCACCGTGGTCACGCACCCTCCGATCGCCCGGACGGCGCTCGCGAGCCACAGCGTCGAGTAGCCATTGGACGTGCCGATCTCGAGCACCCGCCGGGCCAGGGTGGCCCGGACCAGCACCGCCAGGAACTCGCCGGTGTCCCGGGTGATGTTGAGCATCCGGCGCGCCCGGTCGGTCGTGGAGCTATCGTTGACCTTCCCGAACTCCTCGAGCTCGGTCAGTAGCTTGTCCGTCGGATCCGTCAGAGAGTCCTCCCGCGCGACGCCGTGAGAGCCTAACACGGTCGCGCCCGCATGCGATTGCTTTCCCGGCGGCCGGCGTGGGACAGTAGCGAGCCATGACCCTGATGCGCGGGGATGAGGTCATCCGGTGATTGTCGACCGCATCGACGCCATCCCGATCGAGATCCCGCTGAAGAAGAACTTCGGCGGGAGCACGTACACCGTCCTCACGCGCTGCACCGTCGTCACCCGCATGCGCACCGACGAGGGTCTCGTCAGCGAAGTCTACAACGGCGACAACCGCGAGCACGGCCGGGAGATCGTGCGGCTGATTCGCGAGACGCTGGCTCCGCTCGCGCAGGGCATGAGCATCTTCGAGGGCGAGCGCATCTGGGAACGACTGTTCGCCCTCAGCCACACGAACCGCGATCGCAAGATACTCCTCGAGGCGATCGCCTGCGTGGACTGCGCGCTCTGGGACCTCGTCGGCAAGGCGCTGGGCAAGAGCGTGTGCGCCTTGCTCGGCGGCTACCGCCGGAGCCTGCCCATCATCTCAATCGGCGGCTACTACATGGCGGGTAAGACGCTCGCCGACATCGGCCGCGAGATGGAAGCGTACCGCCGGGCCGGCATGGCCGGCTGCAAGTTCAAGGTCGGCGGCCTCTCGCCGGAGGAAGATGCCAAGCGCGTGCAGGCGGCGCGCAGCGCGGCGGGTCCCGATTTCATCCTGGCGGTGGACGCCAACCGCGGCTGGTCAGCCGATGACGCCGTGCGGTTCGCGCGCCTGGTCGAGCCTCTCGGCATCCGCTGGTTCGAGGAGCCGTGTCACTGGTACGACGACGCCGCGATGATGGCGCGCGTGCGGCAGGCCACGCGGATTCCGATCACCGCGGGCCAGTCGGAGATCACGAGCCACGGCGTGCGGCGTCTGGTCGACGCGGGCGCCGTCGACTTCGTGAACGTCGACGCCTCCGAGTGCGGCGGCGTCACCGAGTGGCGCCGGGCTGCGGCCTTGTGCGGCGTGGCCGGCGTCCAGATGGCGCACCACGAGGAGTCGCAGATCTCGCGCCACTTGCTGGCCGCGGTGCCGCACGGCACCTATGCCGAGTGCTTCGCCGATCCCGAGCGCGATCCCGTGTGGCAGACGATGTGGGCGAATCGACCGGCGATCAAGGACGGGATCATGGAGGTGGCGCCAGATCCCGGCTTCGGCTTGATCCTCGACGAGAGCCTGGTCCGGAGGTATCGCGCGGACTAGCGGCGACCGACGCGGTGACGCGGGCGCGCGCTGCCCCTGGCGAGGAACCCGTTACCCGGTCGTGACCGGCCAGGACGGCTGGGGTTGCCTCCGAGCTCCGGGCGGTCGGGGCCGGGGGCGGATGGAGCCGGGCCGCAGCGCGGCCTCGCTTCTGGGCTCGCGCGCTTCCACGTCTGCCTGACACGCGGTGCAGCGCTGGGCGAAGGGCAGCGCCTTGAGCCGCCCCGGCCCGATGAACACGCCACAGCCGCGGCAGATTCCGTACTCACCCCGCGCCAGCCGCTCGAGCGCGGCGTCGATCTGCGCGGCCTCACGGCTCTGGCGATCGAGCATGGCCATCTCGAAGTCCTCACCAAGCGACTGGACCGCGTTGGTGGCGTCCTCCGGACTCCGGCGCGGCTCCCCCGTCCGGCGCTCCACCATCCTCGCCCGGACGGCCTCCTGGAGCCTGGCGCGCCGCTCCAGGAGGAAGGCTTCAAGCTCCTTGACGATCGTGCGATCGAGCGTGTCTGTCGCCTCCATAGGCATCTTTATCTCCCGTATGGATCGTGTGCAGCGGACGACTCGGGAACGGCCTTCGGCCAGACCACGACCTGCTTTCCACTGGCGTTGTCGTGACGGACGATCGTCTGCACCTCCGTGCCGTCCACCGTGAAGACGGCAACGTAGATGACGCTCGCGTCCTCGTGACTCGACAAGATGATGCAGGGCGCGCGGGCGTTGTCGAGGCCAGTCCGGCACAGCGAGACCGCCTTGACATCGAGGCCCCGGAGCTCTTCCTCCTGGCCCCAGACTCGGAAGACGACGCTCAGGGCGAATGCGATGGTTGCCAGGAGGGTGAACACCACGTGCGTCGGCACCTCTCTCACCTCCCTACCTCATCGTGCGTGATCCGATTGTGTAGTGGTACCCCGGATGCCGTCGATCAGGGGGTTCACCGCTTTTCTGAAGAAACAACCCTAAGGTGGTATTCGGGCATATGCCTGCCCGTCAGGGCTCGGGGTGTCTGCGACTTCACGGCTGCGGATTCCGGAAATTCTGGGCGAGCGAACCGCCGGCTTCGGTCTGATCCTCGAGAACCTCGCAGGCTGCTCAAAAAGTCCAGGTGCGAGGCGGCGCCCGATGGCCGGACGCGAGGCGGATTCGCTGTACGTTGAGCGTGCGGCTCAGCGCGCCAACGACGCGGATGGGCCTTTTTCAGCAGCCTGCTTGTGGTCGACTCTCTACCTCCGTTGCGGATAGCGCGGGGCGGACGCATCGGGAACGACCTTCGTCCAGACCACCGCCTGCGTTCCACTGGCGTTATCGTGGCGGATGATCGTCTGCATCTCCCTGCCGTCCGGCGTGAAGACCGCGAGGTAGGTGACGTCCGCTTCCTCGCGCTTCGAAAGGACGACGCAGGGCATCCGGACGCTGTCGAGGCTACGCCCGCACATCGAGATCGCCCTGATATCGAGGCCACGCAGATCCGGCTCCTGGCCCCAGACGCGAAAGGCGACGCTGAGGGCGAAGACGAGGGTTGCGATGAGGGTCAGCACCACGCGCGTCGGCACGGCTCTCACCTCCCGCCTCGATTCGGTCTCATCGGATCCAATACCAGTCTTTCCCCCCGGCGCCCTGGACGTCGATCAGGGGGTTCACGTCTTGGCCGCTGGAATAGACCTCGGACGGTATTCGGGCATTCACGTACGGCGTGGTCGGTGGCGGGCTCCGGAAATGCTGGACTTTCCCGCGTGTCCGGAAATGGGCCGAATCGACTACCGGTCTAAAGGACGGGAGCGCGGAGGTGGTGCGAGACCCGGAGGGTTACGCGAGCGCGCCGGCCCGGAGGAGCGCCACGCTCACGAGTCGGCGAGTGCGACGGGCTGGGCAAATTTGCCCGGGAACAGCGAGGGGCCTTTCGCGATGGCTTCGAGCTTGTCGGATACGCCGCGCAAGTCCTTCGCCGAGAGATTGGCCATCGGTACGTGCAAGGAGTCGTTCACGCCGATGCGGTACCACGGCGCCGAGCCCATCGCATACGGCAGATAGAATCGCAGATTCGTTGTCCGGCAAAGCGCACGAAAACGGCGTTCGCTGATTCCCGCTTCCTCCACGGGCTGAAACAGATCCCAGATCGGCATGTACCAGGCCCAGAGCCGGGTGAAGTGCGACACCCGAATCGCCGTGGACGGGGTTTACGCGGGCGCGGCGGCCCGGACGAGCGCCAGATGCTCTTCGACCGTGTCCTTTGCGGTGATCGCCCGGATGATGATGTGATCGACGACGCCTTGCCACTGAGCGAGCCCGCGCTGGACCGCGTCCGGGGTCTGAGCGGCGATCGCCGTTTCGACCGGCTTGAGCCCCATGCGCGCGAAGTTGGCCGCGTACGCGGGAACCGCGGCGTAGCGGGCCGCCTCCTCCTGCAGCCGGTCAACCGCGGCGGGGCCGAGGGCGACGCGGACGTACGCGTAGAGCTTCGGCGGCTGTCGGCGCGCCGCCGCCGCGCCCTCGCGGACGCGCTCCGTCGACCGGCGCGCATACTCGGGCGTCAGCCAGTTGAAGAGCACGCCGTCGGCGACCTCGCCGGCCAGGCGACACATCTGCGGGCCGAGGGCCGCGACGACGAGCCGCGTCGACAGCTTCGCGCGCAGCTCGGCGACCCCGGCCCGCACGCGCTTCAGCGCCTCCGGGTTCGGGCTGCCGACCCCGAGGAGCAAGCGATCAAGCGCAAGCGCATTGGCCTTGACGCCCTCGACGATGCTCTCCGGCCCGCGCGTGTGGAGCGGGATCACTCCGATGCCGAGCTCGACACGCCGGGTCTCGCGCGCCGCATGGGCGAGCGCGGCGAGCCCGTCGGTCGAGCCGGGATGATTGACCCAGAAAGAGGCAAATCCGAGCCGTTCCGCCTCTCCCGCCGAGGCGCGGATGATCTCGGGCGTCGTGCCGGCGAACACCGCAAAGCCATGTGCCATCGCGAGTCTCCCCTCGAACTTCGATCAGTGGCGAGTGACGCCGCGCAGTATACTCCAGCGTGATGAGCGGACGAACAGGACAGGCGCGGACCGACGCCCGGACCATCACCGTGACGGTCACGTTCTTCGCCGACCTGCGGCGCTTCCTGCCGCGCGGCGCCGACGGCCCGCAGCGCTACACGGTCGCCGGCGGCGCCACGATCGCCGACCTGCTCGCGCTGATCGGTGTCGCGCCCGACGGGGACGTGACCGCCGCGGTGGACGGCGAGCTGGCGGCGCGCGACACGCCGCTCCACGATGGCGCCGATGTCATGCTGCTGAGCCCGATGGAAGGGGGAGCCGCAGCCGCAGGCGAGGCGACCACGGAAATGGCAGGGGGAGCCGCAGCCAACGGCGAGGCGACCACGTAGATGGAAGGGGGATAAGAGACGCCATGGACCGCTATGGCTACTGGAACAAGATCCTGCACGTCAACCTCTCCGACCGCACCACCTGGATCGAGGAGCCCGGCGACCTCTTTTTCCGGCGGTACGCCGGCGGGCGAGGGCTCATTGCCCACTATCTCCTCAAGTACGTGCCGAAAGGCGCCGACCCGCTGGGGCCGGACAATATCCTGGTCATCGCTCCCGGCGTGCTCACGGGCGCTCCCGTGCCCGGAGCCGGGCGTCACAGCGTCGGCGCCAAGTCGCCGCTCACCGGTGGCTTCGGCGAGTCGGAGTCGGGCGGGTACTGGGGCGCCGAGCTGAAGCGTGCCGGCTGGGACGGGATCGTCTTCCACGGTGTGTCGCCGACCCCGGTCTACCTCTGGATCAACGACGGCGCCGTCGAGATCCGCGACGCCGCGCGCCTCTGGGGCAAGATCACCGGCGAGGTCGAGGACGCGATCCTCGCCGAGCTCGGCGACCCGCGCATCCGCGTCGCCCAGATCGGGCCGGCCGGCGAGAACCTCGTGCGCTTCGCCTGCATCGCCAACGAGCTGAACGAGGTCGCGGGTCGCACGGGCATGGGCGCCGTCATGGGATCGAAGCGGCTCAAGGCCATCGCCGTCCGGGGCAAGATGCCGGTGAAGATCGCCGATCAGCCCGGGCTCATGGTGATCGCCAAGTGGGTTTCCGGCACCATGGACGAGAAGCACCGCGCCTTCCACGAGTTCGGCACTGGTGCGGCGATGCAGGGTAAGAGCCTCGAGGGGGGCATGCCCGTCCTCAACTACCGGCTGGGCGCCGCCGACACGATCGCGAAGGTGGACGCGATCGCGGTGCGCGACCAGGTCCGCGTGAAGATGGGTGCCTGCTACGCCTGCTCCGTGCGCTGCAAGAAGGTCGTCCACATCGAGGAGAAGGAAGAGGCGGCGCGGGCGGCGGCGGAAACCGTGTACAAGGGACGGGCGCGGGTGGCGTTCGATCCCCTCGGCCGCTACAGCGTCGACCCGCGCTACGGCGGGCCCGAGTACGAGTCGCTCGCCTCGCTGGGCGTCAACCTCGGCCTCGACGATCTCATCGCCATCTGCAAGTCGAACGAGATGTGCAACTACCTCGCGATGGACACGGTCTCGCTCGGCGCCACGCTCGCGTGGGCGATGGAGTGCTTCGAGAAGGGCATCCTCACGCTCGAGGACACCGGCGGCGTGCCGCTCCGCTTCCACGACGCCGACGGCGTGATCAAGCTGGTGGAGATGATCGCCTACCGGCAGGGCATCGGCGATCTGCTGGCCGAAGGATCGCAGCGTGCGGCGCAGCGGCTCGGCCGCGGCTCCGAGGCGTTCCTGACGACGGTGAAGGGCATGGAGATGGCGATGCACGACCCGCGGCACATGCCGGTCATGCGCGCCTCGTACCTGCTCGCCCCCACCGGCGGGGATCACATGCGCCAGACCAGCAACCGCAACGGCCTGCGCAACCAGGTCGGGCTGTGCCACTTCCTCGCCTACGAGGACGACCAGACGCTCCAGATCCTCAAGACCGTCACCGGCTGGGACATCACCCCCGAGGAGATGGTGACCACGGCGCATCGCGGGCTCACGCTGGCGCGCCTCTTCAATCTGCGCGAGGGCATGAGCCGCGCCGACGACCGGCTGCCGGCGCGCTTCAGCGACCCGTTACCGAAGCACGCGGGGCTCACTCGCGAGCAGCAGGACAAGGTCGTCACCGACTACTACGTCGAGCAGGGCTGGGACTCGGCGACGGGCGTGCCGACGGCGGAGACCATCCGGGCGCTCGAGCTCGAAGCCGACGCCGTGCACGCGGGGTAGCGACGCGGTCGCGACCGGGCCTCCCCCGCTAACTCACCGTCGCGAACGTGCGCTCGATGTTGGCCAGCACGCCCGTGCGCCACGGCCGATAGTCGCCGTACGTGGAGAACGGCTTCTCGTATCGAGGGGCGAGCTTCGCGGTGACGCGCTGCTTGACCTCGTCGAGCGTGGCGCCGGTGGCCGCCTCCTGGCGCACGGCCTCGACCATGTCGTGGACGTAGCTCCGGAACGTGGCGAGCCACTCGCGACCGGTGATATCGCCGTGGCCCATGACGATGTGCGTGAAATCGAGCTGGGCGAGCCGGTCGAGCGTCGCCGCCCACTCCTCCGGGTAGCCGTCGCCCATGAAGGGCGTCCAGCCGATCATCGCGTCCCCGGTGATGACGACCTTCTCCCTCGGGAGATAGACGAACACGTCGCCGGCCGTGTGAGCCCGCCCGAGATGCAGCAGATGGATCTCGCGGTCGCGCCGGTAGAGCTTCATCGTCTCCTCGAAGGCGATCGTGGGCAGCGCCGGCTTGAGCGCCTTGACCTCGGCCAGGTAGGCTTCGGCGAGCCGCAGGTCGGCCTCGAGCTTGGTGCGCTGCGACGGACTCGCCGCCTGCAGATCGGCTTTGAGCTTGGCGATCTCGCCGGGGACCTGGCGCACGTGGTCCTGGATGCGCTTGACGCCTTTCATGACCATGGCCTCGCGCGTGATCTGGTTGGTGACGATCTCGGCGCCAGGATAGGTCGCCGGGTACACCTCGTTGCCGTGCCAGTGATCCCAGTGGAAGTGCGTGTTGACGACGTAGCGGACGGGCTTGCGCGTGATATCGCGAAGCTTCTCGACGATCACCCGGGCCGCCGACGGTTTCGAGTGGGTGTCGACGATCATCACGCCGTCGTCGTTCTCGATGATGGCCGTGTTGCAGTTCACCTTGTACGCGGGCGCCGCCACGGCGGCATATACGCCGTCGGCCACTTTCTTGACGTCGAACCGCGCGTCTCCGCCACCGGGTCCCTCGTGACCACAACAGTCCATCGCGATGTCTCCCCTCGTGTAGGCTTCGGCCCTCGGCTCGCACTGCCGGCCGGCGCTCAGGCGCGCCGGCGCGACGAGCCTAGCGCGAACAGCCCCCAGCTGGCCAGCACCGCGATCGGCGCGGCGCCGAACGGGATGACGTACGAGCCCGTCACATCGTGGAGGAAGCCGGCGGCCGCGGGGCCCAGCGCGGCCCCGCAGCGCCAGCCGAGATTGAGCACGCCCAGGATGGCGCCGAGCGCCCGCGTCCCGAATACCTCGGGCACCGCCTTCGCGAGCATGGTGTCCGTCGCCGCGAAGCCGATGCCGAGCACCAGCAGCGAGCCGAAGAGCGCCTGGCGCGAGGAGAGCCCCAGGAGCGCCACCAGCGCCAGCAGCTGGAAGACGTAGCCGAGGCGGATCGTCATGACGGTGCCGATCCGGTCGGACACGAGCCCGGAAGCAACCCGCCCGCTCACCGCCCCGGTCCCGTAGGCGGTGAGTGCGAGCGACGCCCCGGCGAGGCTGATCCCCTGGTCGTGCGCAAAGGACACGATGTGCACGGAGACCATCAGCGAGAGCGCGCCGAGCAGGAGCCACGCGACGTTCAGGTACCACTGGCGCGGATCTCCGAGCGCCTCGGCGAGTGTTGCGCTGGGTGCGACACCGGGCGCCGCAGTCCTCGTGGCGGCGGCGCGAGGCTCGGTGGCCTCGCCGACGCGCGGCAGACGCACGGTCAGAGCCGCGAGCATCGTGATCAGTCCGCAGACGCCTCCGAGCAGCGCGTACGCGGCACGCCAGCCGACCCACTCGATGAGCCACGCCGCCAAGGGCCCGCCCGAGATGTACGCGAGGTTGAATCCCACCAGGACGAGGGCCAGCGCGAGCCCGCGCCGCTCGCCGAACCAGCGCGTGACGGTGGTGGTGCCGAGCAACCAGAAGCTCGACATGCCGATCCCGCCCATGACGCCGACCAGCAGGTAGAGCTGCCATAGCGAGCTCACCGTGGACACGAGCGCGAACGCCGTCCCGGCCAGGACCACCGTGACGACGAGCATGACGCGCGGGCCATGACGATCCGCCAGGGCGCCGATGGCGAAACCGGCGAAACCGCCGAGGAGTAAATTCGTCGAGAGGGCCGTCGCGATGGCGCCGCGGCTCCAGCCGAAGGTCTCGGCAAAGACGGGGAGGAAGACGCCGAAGGCGGCGAGCGGGGTCGACACTCCGTAGATGACCGTGAACAGAGCGGCCACGATCAGCCAGCGACGAGCGGCCGGACACACTCTGAGACTTCTATCACAGGTGCCGCTTGACGTGCTCGCCCCAGCGTCGGCCGCCTTGCCGGCGCCTGAGCGGCGGGCTATAGTGCCTGGCACATGGCCGGACGGTCATCCTCGTCCGCTCCACTCAAGCCCGCTCCGCAGCCGCTGAGCGCAAACGCGACGAGATACGCAGCAGAATCGTGCAGTCTATCCCGGAGGCGCGCCGGCGCAATCCGCACCGCGCAAAGCGATGAAAGCGATGGCCCAAACCCGAATCCAACGGCCCGGGTTAGCTCTGGGATAGTCTGCGCAGACCTGCAGCGTTTGCGGTGCTACACAGACCAGCCTATCCCGCAGCCCGAATTCTAGTTAGCGCGCAAGAGAACTATCTGCGACGACGGGCCGGGGCGCGGAGGCTGCTTGCGATAGAATGGGGGTAGCAGCAACGCGTTGGTTGTAAGGAGGATGACGGGTGGAGGCCAAGCAAGCAGTGAGGGCGCTCCTCGACCGACTGCCCGATGACTGCAGCGTCGAGGATGTGCTGTACCACCTGTATGTGCTTCAGGCGGTCGAGCGCGGTCAGGAGGACGCGGCCGCTGGCCGTGTCATTTCCCATGAGGAAGTGGAGAGTGCCATGCGTCGGAAATGGCTGCGCGGCGTCGGCACGTAGTCTGGACTGAACACGCCAGCCGGATGCTTGACGATGCTATCTCCTACGTCGCCCAGGATTCCCACCCCGCTGCTCAGCGCCTGCTGATTCAAGCACTGGAGGCGGCTTCCTCGCTTGATGTCTTCGGCGAACGCGGTCGCATAGTTCCAGAGCTCAACCAGCCCAATGTCAGGCAGCTCCTCGTTCAGCGGTATCGCCTGCTCTACGAGGTGACGCAGACCGAAGTACACATTCTGGCGTTCGTCCACGGCGCGCGGGATCTGACGGGCCCCGGATTCGAAGGTTGACGGCTTTCGCGCTAACGACACGATGAACCTGACGGCGACTTCGCTTCGCTCAGCCGCCGCAGGTTATCGTGAGCGTTATCCGGACAAGGAGCTTCGTCGTTCATGATGAATGCCGTCCTCTTCGACCTTGACGGCACGCTGCTCGACCGGGACTCAACGGTGCGCTTACTGCTGCGCGACCAGTACGCGACGTTCGCCTCACACCTCGGCCACATCGACCCCGAGATATTCGTCTCACGCGTGCTCGTTCTGGATGACCACGGGCATGGTATGAAGAAAGCGTCGTTATACGCCTCGATCGTAGAAGAATTTGAACTCCCGGCCACACTCGCGGCAGATCTGCTCGATCACTTCTGGCGCCGCTACCCTGCATTCTGCCGGCCGTTCGCGGACGTGGTCCCAACCCTGTCCGAACTGGTGCGCAGAGGGACACCCCTCGGGATCGTGACCAACGGCACGCAACGGGTCCAGCAGGATGCGATCAGCGCGCTGGGGATTCTCAGCTATTTCAAGGCGGTCTTAATCTCCGAGGTAGAAGGCGTCCGAAAACCTGATCATCGCATCTTCCACAAGGCTGTGGAGCGCCTCGGGGTTGACGCATCGGAGTGCTGCCATGTGGGCGATCACCCCCTCGCTGACGCGACGGCCGCGAAGGAGGCCGGCCTTGTTGCGATCTGGAAGCGCACGTCCTATTGGTCACCTCCCGCCGCGGACATCCCTGCGATCGACACGCTCAGCGAGGTACTTTTATACGTATAGACGATCAGCACGCGGGCCGCATAACCCACGGATCGAACGGATGAGCTTCGCTCGCCGCTCATCCGCGCGTTAGAGTTAAACAGACATGCCCCGCGCGTTACACCAAGGTGTCTCGTGTACGACCCAAACGACCTAACCCCCTGGTATTACACGGCGATGTTCACGGGGAGGGGCGGAGATTCCGCAGAGGATCGAGCCGTTGGCATAGAAATCGCGAATTGGCTCATCGCCAATGACGCCGATGACTTGAGCCTACCGAGCATCCGCGGCAACAACGCCCTCGTTCGGGAGTGGATGGCGCAGCGCCCTGCTGCCACGAGGTACTGCTTTGAACTAGACGCGATTCACGAGGATCTTCGGTGGATTCTGTCTGAAATGAGCACAGCTTGCGACTCTCCAACGGAGCGACCGGATCTCATGCGGGTTGCTGTGGTCTATCATCTGCAGAATTATCATTACAGAGTCTATGCGTATCGGGAAAAGCTGGCCCAGCTGATCAACGCAGTGCTGGCTCTCGGACTCGCTGAGAAGCGTGAGGTGAACGCCGAGCGGGTCCTCGATAAGCTCCGATATCACGACAATGCAGCGTACCGTCCAATCCATGATCTACTGTGCGGCCTGATGAACGACCCACGGGTCAGGGCATTCGTCGACCGGCGCACCTTGCTCACACATCGCGCGTTGCTCGAGTATCGGAGTGGAAAGAATAGCTGGCAGATCATCACCGCTGAGAAGCGAGCCCAAGAGTACTTCGACGCCGACGGGGTCAGCCAGGAGGTCCAGCTCTGGTCAGACCTCCAAGCCTTTCACCGTCATGAATCGGCGGAGATGCACAAGGTCGTCGGGCTCTTGGAGAGATTCCGTCATGACCTTACGAAATCTCTGAGGCAGATCGCGCTCACGGCGCCTCGCTACCAACGCAGGTGGCGGTACGCGACGCTATGGTGCCTCTTCGTTACGCGAGTCGTGAAACGACTGCCTAACTTCCGCGTCCAGCGGACGAGACGGCGCCGCTGACGCTGGCGCTAGCCAGCAAACGGAATGCGGCATGGGCTGTGAAGTCGACCGTCGACCATTGAACCTAAAGACCACAACCTTCACCCACTGGCGCTCCGAATCCGGAGATCAGAGGCTCACAGTCAGGTGTGACGATGACCGGTAATGATGATCCGTGGCTGCAGCGCGTTCGCTATGCAGCTGCGGAGCCAACTTCTTGGCTTTTGCACGCTCGAACCCTTCGGCAAGCGGCAGAGGACCTCTGGACTGCCGGCAACGCGCACGATCGGGCGCCTGGTTCCGAGCTTGGTGCAACGGTTCTCGCCAAATGGACTATCCCTGACTTCGCGCCTCCCGAGACGGGAGGGTCTACACGCGCGGTGTGCTTTATGTTGTTCGGTTTTGCCCTAGAAAATCTCGCGAAAGGGATCATCGTGTGCCGCGACCCTAAACTGGTTTCCACAGACCGGCTGAGGAAATGGCATGGAAACGGGCATGACCTCTTGGCCCTGTTCGACCGTGCAGCGATTCCAGTGTCTGAAGAGGAACGCAAACTCCTCGGTCGCACGACGCGCATTACTGAGTGGAAAGGACGGTATCCGGTAGCGATGAACTTCGATGACGTCGGCCTTCAGGATCCTATTGTTGGCCACATAGCGGTAAGCAACCTGTGGCCGGCCGATGACTACGCGGGGCTATGTACCTTGTATGAGCGCGCGAAGACGGCTCTACTAGAGACGATGAAAGATGTGCCACCACTACCCGTCGACTACAACTTCGGGTGAACAGAGTCGATGGAAGCCTGGGCCTCCGAGGAGCACATTGGTATTCTCAACCCGCCGTGTAGCGGAGGCGGCGATCACGTCGGATCGTGCTGGCTAAAGCCCATCGCTGTCCTCGCCGCCCCGTTTGGTGTATAAAGGGGGCCCGTAGTCGAACACCCAACAAAGGAGAGTACCCGATGGCCCAGCTGAAGATTCCCATCGACGCCCAGCGCTTCTCCAAAGGCCTGACCTGGAAGGATTACATGGCCCAAATGGGTGATACCCGGGCCCGCACCGAGGACTACTACGCGAAGTCGGCGCTGACCGACGACGAGCGGAAGTTCTTCGGCGGCGTCAACCAGGTCAAGTACGCGATGATGCTGGCCGAGAACTGGTGCGGTGACGTCCACCGCAACTCGCCGCTGATCGCGCACGTCTGCGAGGCGATGCAGGGCTGCGAGCTGCGGGTCTTCTTCCGCGACAAGGAAGCGGACCTGCGAGACACCTACCTCAACAACGGCTATCAGTCCATCCCGGTCGTGGCGTTCTTCGACAAGGACTGGAACGAGATCGGCCGCTGGATCGAGCGCTCGCACGCGGCGACCGGCAAGGCCGCCCAGATCCGCGCCAAGACGGTCGACGTCGCGCCGAAGGAGCAGGCGGACGCGGCGATGAACGAGATGCGCAAGCAGGTCGGGGAAGCGTATGCCGGTGGCCAGCTCTGGCGCGCGGCCGTGCAGGAGATGCGGCTCGTCCTGGAGCAGCGGCTCGGGCTCGCGCCCAAGAAGTAGCTCCCGCCGAGCATAGCCGCAGCCTCAGTCGCGGCGTGCCGTGATAAGCCGACCGCTGGCCACGGCACGCCGCCAACACGCACATCGCTCAGGCAGGTGGAGCGTCGGTCCGACGGGCGAGCGCATACGCCCGGTCGATGAGGCGCACCGCGCGCAGGCAGTCGTGGACGCTGGCCGGAGGTGGCGCCCCGCGGCGCCAGCAGTCCAGCGCATCGCGCAGGGCCGTCAGCGCGAGCGGTTCCCCTGGCTCTCCCGCCGTGACCTCTTCCCCGCCCGCCGTCGTCAGGCGAAGCGCGCCGTCCCGGAGGATCAACATCGCGTCGCGCCAGGCGATCTTCCATTCGCCGTCCGTGCCGGCTCGGGGAAACGTGTTGCCGACCTCGATCGTTCCAAGAACACCGCTGGCGGATCGCACCAGGACCGACGCGTAGTCCTCCACCGGCTGCTCGAGGGCCCGCGAGCTGAGCTGAGCCCCGGTGACTTCCACCTCCTCGCCGGTCAGAAAGAGGAACAAGTCCAGGCCGTGTGGGCCCAGGTTGCGCAGGCACCCGCCGCCGGCGTCCTGGGGATCGAGCATCCACGTCGCGTCCCAGGCGACGTACCGCGCCGAGGTCGGACGGTTCAGACGGAAGTAGATGTGCGACATCGGGCCGAACCTTCCATCGGCGAGCAGCGAGCGGGCGCGGGCGGTGAACGGCTGATAGCGCTGGATCAGCGGCACGGCGACGAACGCGTTCTTCGCGGCTGCCCGGTCGGCCACCCGGCCGACTTCCTCGGCGTTGACTCCCATGGGCTTTTCCATCAAGAACGGATGGCCCTCGTCGAGCAGATAAAGAGCGGTCTCCGCCATGGTACTGTGTCGCCCGAGCGCGATCACGAAGTCGGGGCGGGTCTCGGTGAGCATCCGCCGGAAGTCGGTGAAGACGGGCGGATCGCCCAGCGCCGCGGCGCGCTGCGCGGCGATCGCCGCGCTGGAGTCGTGGAGCCCGACGAGCTGCATGTCGGGCATGCCGCTCAGATGGCGCAGATAGGCGGAGTCGTACAGCGAGTGCCAGTGACTGACCCCGATGGCCGCGACGCGTACGGGCACGACGGAAGGATACCAGGTACGGGAGGGACCGATGCGCAGCATCGACGTGCACGCGCACTTGACTCCGCAGTGCTTCTGGCAGGCGACCGAGAAGGGCGGCGACTGGCACACGCTCAAGCGCGAGAAGGACGAGCGCGGGCAGGAGCTCGCCGTCATCGCCGGCAAGCGGCAGGTGCTCCCGCCGCGCGCCAAGTGGACGCCGGAAGAGCGCCTGGCCGACATGGACTCGCTCGGCGTCGACGTGCACGTCGTCTCGCCCTACGTCGGCTTCTACAACTACCAGCTCGACACGAAGGTCGCGACCGCCACGGCGCGGGCCACCAACGACGAGATCAGCTCGATGACGCGGACGTGGCCCAAGCGGTTCGCCGGGCTCGGCACCCTCCCGATGCAGGACGTGAAGGGCGCGATCTCCGAGCTCGAGCGCTGCATGACCCAGCTCGGCCTCAAGGGCGCCGAGATCAACGATCACGTCAACGGCCGGACCCTGGACGAGCCGGAGTTCCGTCCCTTCTGGAAGGCGGCGGATCAGCTCGGCGCGTTGATCTTCTTCCATCAGGGCGGCGAGACGCTGGTGAGCCCGCGGACCACGCGCTATCACCTGCCGAACACCGTCGGCAATCTGGTCGATCGCGCGGTCACCTTCGCGACGCTGGTGTCCGGAGGCGTCATGGACGAGTGCCCCAACCTCAAGATCGTCCTCGGCCACGGCGGCGGCTACACATGCTACGGCGTCGGACGCATGGACCGCGGCTGGCACGTCCGCTCGGAAGCGCGCGCCCACATCGGACGGCCCCCGAGCACGTATCTGCGACGCTTCTACTACGACTGCATCGTGTACACCGAGGCCGCGTTACGCTTCCTGATCGACACCGTGGGCGCCGACCGGGTCGTGTTCGGCACGGATTGGCCTTACGACATGGCGCTCGACTGGCCCGTCTCCTGGATCCTCGCCATGGAGAACCTCACGCAGGAGGAGAAGGAAGCCATCCTCTGGAGAAACCTCGAGCGCCTGCTGGACCTCTGAGCTGGCAGCGACGCGCGACCGCGTCACGGTGACGCCGCGTCCCGGCACGCTACAGCCCAGGGACGTCGCTCTCGTCGACTTCGAACTTCACCCGGACCCGCCGAAGGCGGCGGGGCACCGGCACGATCCGGTGGAGCCGGGGGTCGAAGTAATCCTTGAACATCGGCGGCCGTGCCTGCCGCAGGTACGGCTCTGGGTTCCGTCTCAGATCGCCGGAGGCAGCGGCATCGAGCTCCTCGCGAGTGGACACGTGCTGCGAGTGGACACGTGCTGGATGATGCACGGCAAGTGGGTGTAGCCGATTTCCCGCAGGCAGTAGGCGCGGTGGGTACCGTTCAAGAGGATGAGACGGTCCTCGCAGTGGATGGCGTTGAGGAAGTTCGAGCCGAAGCCCACCGTGAGGGCCACGACACCGGCGACCGAGCCAGAGCGCCGGGAGCTGTCGATCTGATCGGGCTCGAGGACCACCGATTCCAGGAACCTTTGGCAAAGAGACTGTCGCGGTGGTTCCCGATATCATGTCTCCCCCGATCTCCCAGGTAAGCCGACCCCTGGGTCCTGTCCTGCCCGTCCCGACCCACTGAAGGCCCGCCGGGCAGGACAGAGCCCTTCGTGAGCCTAGGCGGCCAGCACCGTCATCGGCGCCGTTGCTCGTCGAGGCCGCTTACTGCCGTTGGCGTCTTTACTTAGACGCCTTAGTGCCATGGCTGCCCTTGCTGCCGTGGCTGCCCTTGCTGCCGTGGCTGCCGCCGGTGCCGTGGACCAGCCCCGGAGCTATACGCGCCTCGAGCCGCTCGATCCCTAGTTCGAGCTTGGGCTGCTTTGCCATTGCCTTCTCCTTTTCCGACTTGCCTCGTCGGATTCGATGGACGGAACTGCACGACGACGAGCGTACCATCGCCACGTCGTTCCTCGACGACTTCTGCACCTCCCTTCAGGGCGTGGCCCACACGGGCGTTCTCAGTCGCGCGCGGGCCACGATCCACGCCGATCACGCGACCTCCCGAAGACTCGCGTCAGTCGGCGTTGGATCGACCCATTGTTACGGTCAAGCCTTCCAGAAATCCGCTGGGCTCAATCGGGGAATTCGTGCATTCCGGTTGCGGCGAACTCCCGCCAGTTCCGGAATCCGCGGCCGCGGGCCGACTCATGCACTGAACTTGAGACGTCGCTCTCCCGTTGCTACCAGTGAGATGTGAAGTGTCATGCCTAAAGATGACGTGCTCCTTCATGGCTTTCAAAGCTGGCCACTCACGAGCGCCGTAGAACTACTGATGTTTGCGAAAAATCAGCTCTCGGTATGAGTGTTGCAGTCGAGTCCTACTCTGGAGGGTCCTTCAGATGACACCGGTTGGAGATCAGGCGCACACTCCGCGACGCGCTGGCGTCGGACGACGCTCCACGCTGGGGTTGTACGCGCCTCTGATCGATCGATTGCTGCGTGAGGATCCGGGCCTCTCGACCGCCGAGATCCTGAACCTACTCCGCGGCGCCGGCTATGAGGGCGGCAAGACCGCTCTCTACGAGCTTGTCAGGCGGCTGAGACTCCTCGCTTCCGGATAACCCGGCGAGAGGACATCGTCACCCGCCTCACCGCCAGTCGTCGACCGAGACGGTCTTCGCGTACGACGCGCCCATGATGCGCCAGTAGCCGTTGGTCTCACCGCCCACGACCACGACGTGGATATCCTCGCGGCGGTACATCTGGATCATCTCGTCGGGCGCGGCCTTGAGCTTCGAGGCCCACGGCTCCTCGCCGAAGGTGGCCCGCGGGTACAGATAGTTCTGGACCAGCTGGTAATCCCAGAACTCGCTGGCCGGCATCCGGGCGTTCTCGTAGATCCAGTCGATGAGCGCGTCCTTCTTGGTGAACCCGCCCCGGTCGATGAACTGCCGCGCGGTGATGGGATCGAGCACGAAGACCGGCGGGATGTGCGGGTCCATGCCGCGCAGCATGTTGCGGACGTGCTCACGCCAGTGCTTCTCGCGAATGCCCAGCGTGTAGGCGGTGGAACGACACCCGCTGAACACGCTTACCGTGCTGTCGGTCGTCCGGAAGCCCTGCTGGACATGGAACGGCTCCCAAGGGCTCCGCTCCTCGTTCTCGGGGAAGGTGATGCTGTTGTAGGCGTAGTTGTTGCCCATCGAGCCCATGTAGGTGACCCCGGGCACCGAGCCGCCCTGGAGGTTCTGCGAGAGGAGGCCATAGGCGCGGCCGATCGTCGCGTTGGCGTGGTTGTAGGGCGCCAGCGCGCCGGTCCCCGCGTTCATCTTGATCTCGAGGCGGATCGGGCCGTTGACCACGGCCATCGCCGCCATGGAGCTGGTCGTGCTGCCCCGCGCGCTCACGCCGGTCGCGGCGAGCGCCAGGATGAGGGGGAAGTACTCCGGCCGGGCGCCGGCCATGACCGCGTTCACCGCGACTTTCTCGACCGTGTATTCCCAGGCTTCGCGGAAATGCGTCGGCCGCATGCGTCCGACGACCTCGTCGGGCTTGCGGTGCGTCGCGGCCAGCATCGCCGCCACTCGCTCTTGCGTGGGAAGCACGATCGGCAGGTAGTCGGTCCACCGGCTCTCTACGAAGAGCCGGTGGAGGTTCTCCTCGGTGTCCGCCTCGACGAGCCGCGAGGTGGATCGGTCGTACTCGATGGTTCCGACGCCCTGACCGTCGAAGGGCATGGTCAGCCCCTCGATGACCTCCTGCATGACGGGGCGGCCGGTGAGCGGGTCCTTACCGTCGACGTAGGCGCGCAGTTCGCGGGGGGACTTGCCCATCACCGGCTGCGGGACGAACACCTGCCGGAGCTCCGACATCCCGTTCACCGCCGCCACCGACCGGGCCACTCGATCGAACTTGTCGGTGTGCAAGGCAACCGTGGGAACACCGTACTGCGCTTCGATCGTCATCGCGTGCGCGGCGACCGCCGGCGCGCAGGTGCTTCAGTGGCCGACGCCGACGATAGCGGCGTGTCCCCTCGCCTTGATCTCCTCCCAGGTTGCCGGGTCGTCCTTGAGATAGACGCTCGAGATCGGCTTGAAGACCGTGCGCACGCCGGGCATGTGCTCGCCGAACCACGCTTGCATCTGCTTGAGGAAGACGTCCGAGTCATCGAAGCGGCAGTCGACCAGGTAAACGGTCGTGCCGTCCAGCGTGGAGAGGCGCGGCGCCAGTGGCTTCTTGACCACTTTCGGCGCGAAGCCCATCGGATTCAGAACCGTGATCTTCTCGCTCATGCCGATCCTCCCGTCAGTGGCGTGCACTTCTGAGACCTCTTCTTAGCACCAATCGCGGACGGTCGCCACTCGGCCTCCCGGGGCTCGGTGGCGGTGGCGAGGTTGCGCACACTCGCGTACGCGTCCCGCCCCACATGAGAGTCCCCTGCGCGACGACAGCACGCCCGGAGCGTCGGCGATCTTGACGGTTATCGGACCGACGTTGGGGATGGTGCCTGAGCCGATTCGCGGCGGCGCAGGATCGGCGTTTTGTTTCGACTGGTTCCCCGCTACCGCCGGCAACCGAACTCGGCCGGTACGTCGCTTGCTCGTTCCTCTTCCGCGCAGGTGTCGCCGGCAGGAACTGGAAATAATTCCGACACCTCGAAGGACGGCGGTCGAGATGAAGTCGATAAGGCGCGGACCGGCGGTGCGAGCGGTGGGCTGGTGGCTCGCCGCCGCGGCGCTCGGCACGCTGTTCCTCGCCGGGGTCGGCGGTGGCCCGCCGCTGAACGCGCTTCTAGCGGTCGGCCGGGACACCGTTCTCCCGGGTGGCGTCCCGGGCGCAGCGGTACCCGGGCTTTCGGCTCTCGATCTGTTCCAGCTGGCGCTGGCGCTGATCGTCGGGATGGTCTTCAGGCGCTTTCTCGCCTGACCGCCGTCCCCGTCAGCGTTCCTTGCGCATCTCCCCGAAGACCTCTTTCGCCGTGAGCATCGCTTCGCGGATCAGCGGCACGCCGACGTACCCGGAGAGGTGCAACAGCACCTCGATCAGCTCGTCCTCGGTCCAGCCCTGGCGCCGCGCCATGCGCAGGTGAATGGCCAGCTCGGGCGTGCGCGCGGTCGCCGCATCCGAGACGACACAGATCAGGGTGCGGGTCTTGAGATCGAGGCCCGGTCGGGTCCACAGGGCGCCGAAGACCGTCTCGGTCGCCATGTCGATGAACTTCTTCATCATGGGATCCGCATAGGCGGTCTGGTTCACGCGCTCCACGTAGGCGTCGCCCAGGAGTTGGCGACGCAGCTCCTGGCCCTTCTGGTACAGCTCGCTCGCGGCCATGCTCGGCCTCCTTGACGAGAGATGGCGGGATTGTATTGTCAATCCGCGCTGTGTGGTAGCCTCGCGGCAATGCGCAGGAACCTTCCGTGACCGAGGTGCTGACGTGAACATCGCGACCTGGCAAGGGGAGAGCCGATTCACGATCGACAAGGTGGCCGAGCCCGTCGCCGGGCCTGGGCAGGTCGTCGTGGCTGTTCATGCCGCCGGCATCTGCGGCACCGACGTCCACGCGACGCAGGGGCTTTTCCCCTGGAAGCCGCCGCTGGTGCTCGGCCACGAGTACACGGGCGTCGTGCGCGACGTGGGCCGCGGAGTCAACCGGCGCCTCGTCGGGCGCATGGTCGGCTGCGAGCCCTCGTACGGCTGCGGTGCCTGCGCGGAGTGCGCCGCCGGACGCGTGAGCCAGTGTCCGAAATGCGTTCGCGTCGGCGGCTTCGCCGAGCGCGTCGTGCTGCCGGTGCGCAACGTCCATCCCCTGCCGCGCGGGCTCGATCCCGTCACCGCGGCGATGACCGAGCCCGCCGCCTGCTGCCTCGCCGGCCTCGAGACGTTTCAGATGCCGCGCGGCGCGACGGTGCTCGTCATCGGCGGCGGCATCATGGGGCTCGTCACCATGATGCTGGCCCGGCGGCGAGGCGCCCGGCGCCTGATCCTCTCCGATCCGATCGAGGAACGCCGCCAGATGGCGCGGCGTCTGGGGGCGAGCGTGGTCATCGATCCCGTCCACGAGAGCGTGAGAGACAAAGTGATGGAGCTCACGGGCGGGCGCGGCGCGGACGTCGTGTGCGAGGCGGTCGGTAAGCCCGAGCTGGTCGCGGAAGCGGTCGCCCTGACCAGGCCCATGGGCTTTGTCCAGCTCGTGGGCGTCAATCCGAAGGGGAGCCGGTTGCCGCTCGACCTCTGGGACGTGCACTTCCGCGAGATCAGGATCGGCGGAGCGTTCGGTCGCGGCACCGCCTACCGCCGCGCGCTCGCGCTGATGCCGAAGCTCGGGTTGAAGCGCCTCGTCACCGCGCGATTCCCGCTGGAGGGGATCCGCGAGGCCTTCGCCCACGCCGCCGCCGGACAGGGCGTGAAGACCATGATCACTTCGGCGAAGGAGTAACGCGTGAGCCGCCCGCTCGACGGCATGCTCGTCCTCGACCTCGGCCAGATCTACAACGGCCCCTATTGCGGCCTGCTGCTCGGTTTCATGGGTGCGCGCGTGCTCAAGATCGAGTCGCCGGAGGGCGACATCGTACGGCGTCGAAAGCGCCAGGTCGAGCCCTACCCGCTGGTGATGCTGAATTCCAACAAGGAGTCGGTGATCCTCGATCTCAAGCACGCCGACGGCAAGGCCCTGTTCCTGCGTCTGGCCCGGAAGGCCGACGTCGTCGTCGAGAACTTCGCCGTCGGCGTGATGAACCGGCTCGGCCTCGGCTGGGACGTGCTGCAGAAGGAGAACCCGCGGCTCGTCTACGGCAGCGGCACCGGCTTCGGTCTGTCCGGCCCGTACCGCGATCTGCCGGCGATGGACCTGACGATCCAGGCGATGAGCGGCATCATGAACGCGACGGGCTTTCCCGACCGGCCGCCGGTCAAGGCCGGACCCGCGGTGTGCGACTTCCTCGGTGGCGCGCATCTCTTCGCCGGCATCCTGGGCGCGCTCGTGCAGCGCGAGCGCACGGGCCGCGGACAGTTCGTCGAGGTCGCGATGCTGGACGCCGCGATCATCGCGCTCGCGAGCGCGCTCGGCGTCTTCATGGACGGCGACACGTCGGTCCCGCCCCGCACCGGCAACCGCCACCCGGCGCTCGCGATGGCGCCCTACAACGTCTACGAGACGAGCGACGGGCACATCGCGATCTTCACGGCGTCCGATCGCCACTGGGAGAGCATCACCGAAGTGCTCGGGCGCCAGGACCTTCTCACGAACCCCGACTACGCGACGACGCCGGGACGCGCGGCCCGCGTCGAGCAGATCGACGCCATGGTCACGACGTGGACGCGCGAGCGCACGAAGAACGAGGTGATGGCGGCCCTGACCGAAGCCCACGTGCCCTGCGCCCCGGTGCGGACGGCCGCCGAGGTGGTCGACGACCCTCACCTGCGCGCGCGGGGTGTCTGGCAGGAGATCGAGCACCCGCGACGCGGCAAGACCAAGGTGCCCATCTCGCCGATCCGCCTGCACGGCGCCGATCCCGCGGCCGTCGCGCGCCCGGCGCCGCTCCTGGGTCAGGACACCGACCGCGTGCTGGCGGAACTCCTGGGGCTCGCGAAGGACGATCTGGCCGCGCTGCACGCCGCCGGCGTCATCCGGCCCGTCAAGACCTAGACTCCGTGCAGAAGCGAAAGCACAGCCGCTCGAAGGGAGAGCACTGATGGACCTTTCAGGACAGGTCGCGATCGTTACCGGGGCGGGCCGCGGCATCGGCCGCGCGACCGCCCTCGAGCTGGCGCAGATGGGCGCGGACATCGTCGTCGCCGAGCTGGACCGTGAGGGCGCCGAGCGCACGGCCGCCGAGGTGAAGGGCCTGGGGCGCCGCGTGAGCGTCGTGCGGACCGACGTCACCTCGCGCGCCGATCTCAAGACGATGGCCGACCGCGCGCGCGCCGAGCTCGGGCGGATCGACGTCCTCGTGAACAACGCCGGGATCTACCGCGCCGCGGCGCCCCTCGACGTCACCGAGGAGCACTGGGACGCGATCATGAACGTCAACGCGAAGGCGGTGTTCTTCGCCACCCAGGCGGTGTTGCCCGCGATGATCGCGCAGAAGCGCGGCGCGATCGTCAGCCTCGCGTCCATGGCCGGCAAGATCGGCAACCGCAACAACCTCCCCTACAACGCGAGCAAGGCCGCCGTCATCAGCATGACGAAGAGCCTCGCCCTCGCCCACGCGGCCGACGGGATCCGGGTGAACTGCGTGTGCCCCGGCTTCGTGGAGACCGACATGTGGGCCTACGTCTCGCGCGAGCAGGGCAAGCTGATGGGGCTCACGCCCGAGGAGTTCACCCGCCAGCGCGCCTCGCAGGTCCCACTCGGGCGAATGGAGCGTCCCGAGGACGTCGCGAGCGTCATCGGCTTCCTGGTCTCGAGCAAGTCGGGCTACATGACGGGGCAGGCGCTGAGCGTCGACGGCGGCCTCGTCATGCACTGATCGACGCCGTGCGACGCGGGCTCAGTTCCGTGTATATACAGAAGATCCCGACACGACGGAGGACAACGATCATGGCGTTCCGGATCAACCACATCCACCTGAAGGCGCCCGATCCGCGGAAGACGGCCGAGTGGTACGTGCGCGCCTTCAACTTCAAGATCGTGGGCGACGAGACGCGGGTGTTCGGCGACCGCTTTATCCGCTGTCAGAGCGAGGACGGCGGCATGGGGGTGAACATCTCCGGGGCGCGCTCGAACGAGCGCCTGGGCCCGGGCGACGCGAGCGCGCACCACGGGCTCGAGCACTTCGGCTTCGACTCCACGCATCTGGAGACCGACATCAAGCGGCTCGAGGGCCTCGGCGCCCGCCTGCTGGAGGGGCCGATCCAGATCCCCAACGGCCCGCGCATCGCGTTCATGTGGGCGCCCGACGACGTCAGGGTCGAGCTGATCGAGCCGCGCAAATCCGGCGCCTCCGGCGGCTGCTGAGGCGACTGCCGTCGCCCGCGTTCGCCGCATGGCAGGCGCCCGACGCGCGACGCGGGTGCGCCTCACGCATCTCGGCGCCGCAGGCTGGGAGATCACGGACGGCCAGCGGGTGATCCTGATGGATCCCTATCTCTCCCGCCTGCGGTACCGAGCCCGGTTCGGTCTGCTCGACACGCCCGAGGTGCCCGGCGACACGCGCCGCGTGTTCGGGCCCGACGACGACCTCGTCGCCGACACGGCCGCCGTCGACGCCCGCATCACGCGCGCGGACTTCATCCTGATCTCGCATTCGCACTTCAACCACACGCTCGACATGCCGTACATCGCCCGGAAGACCGGCGCGACCGTCATCGGCACGGAGAGCACGACGACCCTCGCCCGCGCCGGTGGGGTGCCCGAGCCCCAGCTCCTCACCGTACGGGGGGGCGAGGACTACGACTTCGGCGCGCTGTCGATCAAGGTCATCCCCAGCCTTCACTCGGCCCTGAACGGCAAGCACTATTATGATGGCCGCGTCGTGCCGCGCGACTTCCGCGGGCCGCGGCGGATGGACAACGACGTCGAGGGCGGGACCCTCGCCTATCTCCTGCGTCTGGCGGGCTACCGCATACTCTGGTTCGGCTCGATGAACTACCTCGAGCGGGAAGTCCAGGGATTACGGCCGGACGTCGCGCTGATCGCCGCCGCCCGTCAGCGGCTCGAGATCCACGAATACACGAGCCGCCTGATGCGCGCGCTCGATCGCCCGCCTCTCGTGTTCGCGACCCACTGGGACGAGCAATCCCTGCCCTACGGGGCGCCCCAGGACGCCCGCCTGCGCGACGCCGACGTCTTCGTGAAGGAGGTCAAGGCGGTGTCGCCCCGGACGCGCGTGGTGGTCCCACGGCACTTCGAGTCTCACGTCCTCAAGCCTGCGCGCGCCGCTGCACCCCACCCCCTGACGCGTTCTACAGAGCCTTGAGCAGAAATCTCTCCGTCCCTGTGACTTTCCTTGCAGACCGGCCGGGTTCGGAATCTGGCCAACTCGGTGAAAAGCCTGAGGCCTTCGAGGGTGGCGACCGCTGGCACGACTCTCGCTGCACGTTCTCCTTTCGATCCTCATTCGTCGGAGGCTGGAGGGAGGGATGCTCGTTCGGCCAGCGAAGCCAGCGGTGATCCGCCAGCTCCTGATTGTCGCGCGCTCGGAACGGGAGCGATACGCCTATCTCCAGTACGTCTTCGACGGCGAGGCCGGGGACGTGATCCTCGACCGCCGGGCGCAGAAGCGGCGCCGCCGCGACGAGCCTGTGTCGGCCGAGAGACGACGCGGAGACCGACGGCAGCGAGACGTCACCACGGATCTCCAAGTCTTCGGCTGGGCGCTCGTGAGGTACCAGACGAAGTCGTAGCGAGGTGCGCTGCCAGGAGGGCGACGTCGATGGACACCCCGGTCCCCACTCAGATCGCGTCCGTGTACTGGGCACTCGACGGCGGCATCCACCACGCGACCTGCGGTCAGCGGATGGTTCTGCAAGCGCGACAGCCGGACGAGCTACACGTCGCGTGCCTCGCGTGCTCCGAGTCGGTGAGGCTCCCCATCTCCGTGCTCTCGCGCATCCCCGTCGCGACGTGAGCGTGGACGCGTAGAGCCGAGAGTCAAGACGCGCGTCAGTACGCGCGCCCGAAGATCGCCACCTGCGTGGCGGGCCGGCCGGTCCCGATGCAGACGCCCTCGCCGCCCGGCTGCTCCAGCGGGATGCAGCGGATGGTGGCCTTCGTCTCCTCCTTGATTTCCGCCTCGCGGCCAGCGTCGCCGGACCACCAGACCCGACAGAAGAACCCGGCCTCGATCGCCTGCTTGAACTCGTCGTAGGTCCGCGGCTCCGAGGTATTGGCGCGCATGAACGTCAGCGCCCGCTCGTACATCGACTTCTGGACCGACTCCAGCATGGCGGTCACCGCGCCGATGAGCCCCGCTTCCGGCGCGACGGACTTCCCGGCCTTCCCCGGCGTATCGCGCCGCGCCAGGACGACCGACCGCTTCTCGATGTCGCGCGGGCCGATCTCGATGCGGAGCGGCACGCCGCGCATCTCCCAGTCGTTGAACTTGAAGCCCGGCGTCACGCCATCGCGCTCGTCGAGCTTGACCCGGAAGCCCCCCGCCACGAGCTGCGTCTTCACCCGCCCCGCGGTCTCCAGCACCGAGGCGCGCTCGGCGTCGCTCCGGTAGATCGGCACCACCACGACCTGGTGCGGCGCCAGGCGGGGCGGCAGGATCAGTCCCTGGTCGTCACCGTGCACCATGATGATCGCGCCGATGAATCGGGTCGAAAGCCCCCACGACGTCGTCCAGCAGTGCTGCAGCTCGTTACCCTGATCGAGATACTTGATGTCGAACGCCTTGGCGAAGTTCTGGCCCAGGTTGTGCGACGTGCCGGACTGCAGCGCCCGCTTGTCGCCCATCATCGCTTCGATCGTGTAGGAGTGGAGCGCCCCGGCGAACTTCTCGGCCGGCGACTTGATGCCGGGGATCACGGGCACCGCCGCCTCGGTGACGGCGAAGTCCGTGTACACGTCGAGCATCTGGCGCGTCTCGGCCTCGGCCTCGTCGTAGGTCGCGTGCGCGGTGTGGCCCTCCTGCCACCAGAACTCGAGCGTTCTGAGGAAGAGCTTCGTGCGGAGCTCCCAGCGGACGACGCTGTTCCACTGGTTGATCAGCACCGGGAGATCGCGGTACGACTTGATCCACTGCGCGTACGCGTGGCCGATGATCGTCTCCGAGGTCGGCCGCACCACCAGCGGCTCGGTCAGCTCCTCTCCCCCGCCGATCGTGACCACGGCCAGCTCGGGCGAGAAGCCCTCGACATGCTGCTTTTCCTTCTCGAGGAACGACTTCGGAATGAACAGCGGGAACGCGGCGTTCACGTGCCCGGTGGCTTTGAAGCGCCGGTCGAGCGCGGCCTGGATGTTTTCCCACAGCGCCCAGCCGTAGGGCTTCACGATCATGCAGCCCCGCACCGGCGCATAGTCCGCCAGGTCGGCGCGCAGCACGAGCTGGTTGTACCACTCGTTGAAGTCCTGCTGGCGGGATGGCAGGCTATCGGCCATTCAGCGCCTCCGCGGCGACGCGATGACTCTCGAGCAAGCCGGGCACGCGCTGGGGATCCGTCCGTCCCCAACCGCACTCCGACGCCACGCCGAAGCCCGGCGCGAACCGGAGCGCGGCGTCGATCCGGACGAGATCGCCCTTCTGATCATCATGGTGGACGAGCCCCAGGTAGAGCGCGGTGTCGCCGAAGCCCTTGAGCTCCGCGAGCGGGCGGAAATACGCGTCGTCCGTACGGTCTTTGGGCACCGGCAGATGCAGAAAGTCGATCGGCCGTCCGAGCACCCGGCGGACGTCGTTGGCCATCTCGACCATGACCGCCATGTCGCGCGGCATCACCAGGTGCTCGTCGGCCGGTGAGCCGTAGCAGAGATGGTAGCCCATCTCGACGGCCGCCGGCACGGCGTCGCCCAGGCGCGCGAGCTCGGCGATGATCCGACGCTTGTAGTCGGCGGGGCGCTCGGCGAAGAAGTTCTCGTAGATCAGGACCTCCTGGCAGACATCCCACTGGATCGAGAGGTGTCGCGCCGGAATCGAAGCGACGATGTCGCCGAGCGCTCGCCTGAGCGCCCGCTCGTACACGGGCACGTAGGCGTCGCGCGCCTTGTGGCTGACGTACATGTAGGCGCTCGCCATCGGCGTCGGCAGACACACCTGGAAGCGCACGCTCGCGGGAACGACCCGCTCGGCTTGCAGCGCGCGGAACACGTCCCAGGATGCGCGCGCCGCCTCGGCATAGCCGGTCTCGAACGTGACGGTCTCCGGATGGACGTCGGCGCGAAAGCGCAGCAAGGGCATCTCGCGGATGAGCTTACCGTCCCATTGATGGAGCGCGAAGGACGGCACCGTGGGGTCGACCTCCATGGCCGGATGGTTCTTCAGCATGACGCTCTGAAAGAAGATCCAGCGCCGGCGCTCGCCCGTCTCGCCGTCGGGGATCCGCGAGAGATAGGCGCCGAGCGCCCCGGCGACCGTGCGGAACACGGCTTCGGTGTCGGCCAGCGGGACGCTACCGACCAGATGCGCCCCCAGCATCACGCGCGCTCGAGGATGTGGACTCCGCGCCCGCGGTCGACGAGGTACATGAGTCCGCGATCGTCGATGCACACGTCGTTGCTGCACACGCGCGTCGAGCCCTCCGGCACAGGCGGCAGGAAGTGCCCGACCTCGCGCGGCGCGTGCGGGTTGGCGATGTCCACGATGCGCAGGCCGTGGGCGAACCACGCCACGGGAATCTCCGTGCCGGTGATGGTTTCGCAGGGCTGATGGCAGCCGGTCATGTCCGGCTGGGGCTTTCCGTCGGCGTCCACCTGGAAGCTCGCGAAGGGCACGGGCCGCTGCTCGTGCGTGATGTCGACCAGCCAGAGAAACGCCGGCGGCCCGGGCTCGAGCTTCGCCACGTCCTCGTCGGCCACCAGCATGACGCGCCGTCCATGCAGCGGAAACGGCACGGGCAGCGCCGTGTGCGTCGGCGTCAGGAACGGCGGGCTCCAGTCGAGCCCCGAGACGAAGCGAGGCTTCGCGAGGTCTTCCACGTCGAGGATGACGAAGCCACCGTGCCAGTAGCTGACGTAGAGGCGGTTGCCCTGGCGGATCGGATGATGGCAGCGGTGCTGCCGCCCCGTCCACGTGGGCGTCTCGCCGCCCGCCGTCCACTGCCCGGGCATCCACCAGCGGCCGACCTCTTGCGGGCGGCTCGGGTCCTGCAGGTCGAGGATCATCATGATGTTGCCGACGTAGCCGTCCATCTCGGGCGAGATGTAGGCGTAGCGGCCGTCGAAGGTGAAGCGGTGGACGCCGGTGCCGCCGCTGCGCCAGAGCGTGATCTCGCGCGGCCGGCTCCCTCTCGTCACGTCGTAGATGCCGAGCCCCCGGGGCGGGTTCGGCGACGACGGCTGCCCGCCGTGGGCCTCACGGTTCACGAGCATCAGGCCGTTGGCCGCACGCACCTTGTGCGAGTGCGTGCCGGGCGGCACCTCGATCGACGCGAGCTGTCGTGGCCTCGCCGGGTCGCTGACGTCGACCAGCGTCGTGCCGTGAGGCGCCTTCATGTGCGCGATGAAGGCCACGCGCCCGTCGACGACCACCTGCCCGCCGCCGGGGCAATCGAAGTATCCGACCTGCTTCACGCCTCTGGCGCTCGCGCCGTTACCGCTCATGTCGCGTCTCCTCCCCCCTGGCAGCCGCCTCGTCGCTCGCCTCCGGACGACCTCAGGTCGCGTCCCATTCTCAGGCCGCGGTGACGGCCGGGCGAATGGTCCCGGCGACCAGCCCGAGAAGCTCCAGCATCCGCCCGAGATCCGGCCGGCGGAACTCGACGAGGGCGTGGCGCACGCCCAGGCGCTTGTACTCGCAGAGTTGATCGACGACGGCTTGCTGGCCCTGGGCGAGAAGCTCGTCGCTCAAGCCGAAGCGCATCGAGATCTCGAGCGTCTCCCACGAGCGGCCGTGCGCGTCGGCCGCCTTGCGGAGTAGGGCGAGGCCGTCCCGAAACTCGGTCACGCTTCTCGGCGACGCGTGCCAGCCGTCGCCGAGGGTGACGACCCGCCGAAACGCGGCCGGGCTCGCGCCCCCGACCCAGATCGGGGGATGGGGCTTCTGGACGGGCTTCGGCGCGAAGCCGAGGTCACGGAACCGGAAGAACTCGCCCTCGAAGCGCGGCGAGTCTGACGTCCACAGCTCCTTGAAGACGCGCAAGGCCTCGTCGGCCTGGCGACCCCGGGCATGGAAGGGCGCGCCCAGGATCTCGAGCTCCTCCTTCCACCACCCCACGCCGAACCCACAGATGAGACGGCCCTTCGACAGCGCGTCGATGCTCGCCAGCATCTTGGCCATGAGCACGGGCTGGCGATGGCCCAGGATGAACACCGACGAGCCGAGCCGCGCGCGCGTCGTGCAGACGGCGGCGGCCGCGAGAGCGGTCACGGCCTCGAGGTACGGGCGCTCCGGAGGGTGCGGGAAGCGTCCCCCGCGCCCGTAGCCGGTGCTCACCTTGGGAATGACCACGTGATCACTCACCCAGAGCGAGGCAATGTTGTGCCGCTCGGCCTCGCGCGCGAACGTGACCAGCGCATCGCCCATCGCCTCGGGCGCTTGGGTCGTCGGGAGATGACAGCCGATCTCCATCATCAGGTCCTCTCTCGGCTCGGCTCACGTCGGGTGCACGCCGGCGCAATCGTGCTCGCCGCCGCAGTGTACCAAGACTCCGCGGGCCGGACTGGCGTATAGTACTGCGCCATGGCCCAATCACAGGAATTCCCACGCCCGTTCGCGACACTCCCCGAGATCCGCCGCGCCGCCAGGGCGCGGCTCCCCCGCGAGGCCTGGAACTTCGGCGACGGCGGGAGCGAGTCGGAAGCGACGCTGCGCCGCAACCGTCGTCATCTGGACCGCCTCGCCATCGCGCAGAACGTGCTCGTCGACGTGCGCGAGGTCGACCTGCGCACGAGCCTGCTCGGCGTGCCGCTCTCGTCGCCCGTCGGCGTCGCGCCCATGGGCGGCCTCGTCCTCTTCCATCCCGAGGGCGACGTCGAGATGGCCCGCGGCGCCGGCAAGGCCGACACCCTTCAGTGGCTCTCGGGCGCCACCGGCTGGCCCGTCGAGGACGTCGCGCGAGCCGGCGGGGCGCCGCAGATGTTCCAGCTCTACCACCACGGCGACCGCGGCTGGGTGAGCGAGCTGCTCAAGCGGGTCGAGAGCTCCGGGTACAAGGCCGTCGCCCTCACCGTCGACACTCAGCACTACAGCCGGCGGGAGCGCGACATCCTCGCGCGCTGGAGCCCGCGCAAGGCCATGGAGGTCGCGCCCAACCCGCGCGGACCGTTCCACGACTACCAGATGCGTCTGACCTGGGCCGACGTCGAGTGGCTGATGAAGACGACGAAGCTGCCGGTGGGCCTCAAGGGCATCATGACCGTGCCCGACGCCCGCCGCGCGGTCGAGATGGGCGTGCGCCTCATCTGGGTGTCGAACCACGGCGGCCGCCAGCTCGACCACACGCAGTCGTCGATCGAGGCGCTGCCTCCCATCGTCGACGCGGTCGCCGGCCGCGCCGACGTCGTGATCGACGGTGGCTTCTCGAGCGGCACCGCCGTGCTGAAGGGGCTGGCGCGGGGCGCCAAGGTGGTGATGCTCGGGCGGACCGCCCTCTGGGGGCTGGGCGCCGACGGCGCCGACGGCGTCGCGCGCGTCTTCGAGATTCTGCGCGAGCAGATGCACATCGCGATGGGGCTCTGCGGCCGCACCAAGATCTCCGATCTCAAGCCCGACCTGATCTTCAGGGCCGATTGAAGGTGCACAAGAAGGTCGTGAAGAAGGCCTGAGGAGTCCATGGCGACGACGGCCGCGGTTCTGAACGAGTCGGTGCCCACCGCCGAATACGCGCGCCTGGAAGAGCGCATCCTCGCGCACGACCAGACGGGCGCCAGTGACGTGCTCTACCGGCTCATGAAGCAGGGCCGGCCCGTTACCGAGATCACGCGCGAGACCGTGCGCATCCACGCGCCGTACACGCACGTCCCCTACCACCAGCGGCTCGACGACGGGATCGTGAAGTTCGTGAACAATGACCATTGCTTCTTGAGCGAGCGGGTCGGCCTGCCGCTCGCGTCGATGATCCGGCCCGAGCTCTCCTGGCTGCCGATGGCCCAGACCGTCTGGTACATGCCCACCGGGCTCGATCCGTGGAATCAGCTGATCGGCAAGGCCCCGGGCCACTACACACGTCTCTACGACATCACGGTGAACACGACGCCGCCGATGCCCGAGCAGCACTGGCCGGACCAGGAACCGCTCCACGTCGAGGGCACGCTGCGCGAGCGCCTCAACCACTGGCTCACGCTCGTGCAACGCGGCGACGTGCTGCCGTCGTACCGCGTCTTCCTCGGCCTCATGCAGGACGTGCCGAACCGGCGGCACGTCCTGGCGCACCTCGCGTTCGCCGGCCTCATCGACGTGCAGGACCGCATGTGGCACAACCGTTCGTACACGACCGGCCACAAGGGCTATCGCGCGCGCGCCACCGTCGAGCTCGGCGAGGCGATCGGCTGGGACCAGGCCCACCACGTGCTCTACGCCGGCGTGCCCGACATCGCGGTCGGCCCGCGCTGGTATTCCAGCTACGAGATGGGCTGCAACATCGTCCAGAACGTGCTCGACGGCCGCGACCAGGAGCTGCTCCGCCAGGACACGCCGCTCACGCCGGCCGAAGAGGCGATGCTGGTCGACGTCGTCACGCGCCAGCGCGAGTTTTCGGTCATCGAGGCGCTGGTGGCGCTCCTCAAGGCCGGGCGCAGCGCGCGCAGCATCCTCGACGCCATCCAGATCGCCGCGGCGCAGGTCATTCTCGAGACGGGCGAGCCGAACAACTACTCGATGGCGCAGCACGGCTACGAGTACTGCAACACCGTCGGCTGGTTCTACGACACCTTCGAGCACCCGCACCGCCTGAAGCTCCTCTTCGTGGCCGCGCTCTTCATCAACCGCGGCTCCGAGCACCAGGCCAACACGCCGGGCAACGGCCGGCGGACTATCGCGCCGCCGGCGGGCTCAGAAGCATGGTCGTCGCGCCAGCTCCTCGAGAAGCTGGAGCAGGCGCTCCTCGCCCTCCGCGCCGAGGAGTCGGTGGACCTGACCGCCGCGTACCTGAAGGGTGGCTACGAGCGCGCGCCGCTGGTGCGGACCCTCGCCACCGCCGCGTGCAAGCTCGGGAACGACCCGCACAACCAGGAGCTCGGGCTCTGCACGCTCGAGGACTACCTCCACACCAAGGCGCACGACCGCGATCGGCTGCTCTTGGCGAGCGCCCAGCACACGGCGGGACATCGGAAGTACGGCGATCCCCTGGAGGCGTATCGGCGCTTCGCGGAGGCGATGGGGCTGGACGGGCGCTGAGCGCCGGAACTCGACTACTTCGCTGACTGCTGCTTGATCTCGGCGATCTTGCGGTCCCGATCGCTCGCCAGGCGGTCGCGGTCGATCGCCAGCTCGCTCTCGAGCTTCCCGACCTCCTCACGGCTCTGGGCCTTGTGCAGTGCGTCCCGGTGCAGGATCTCGCGCTCGGCCATTCTCGCCTGATAGACCTGCCGCGCCTCGGCGATCGCCGCCTTCTGCTGGTCGCTGAGCGGACGCTCCTCGAGCCCGGCCTCACGATCCTTCTGCCGGAGGCGCTCCATCGCCAGCTCGTACGCGCTCTTGGGACCGTCGGAGGGCATCGAGACGTAGTGTAACCCGGATCCTCGGCACAGAACCCCTCGGCCACGCACCACGCGGAACGCGCCCTATGATGGGACCCGTGGGCCCTTCACCGCCGGCGATCGGCCGTGTCGTCGGGCCGGACCGTTGTGCGGCAGGCCGCCGCGGGGCTGGGTCCCGCCGGCCGAGGCGCGACGAGACATCAAGGAGAAACGCCATGCTCGACAATTCGGTCCTCGCCGGTGAGATCATCCGGCACGGAGCGTACGTCTGCCTGCGGCTCGCGAACGGCGCCGACGCCCGAGCCCTCGCCGCCGTCGCCATTCCCGCGCTCGCGGAGAAGCTCGGTCTGGAGAACGAGTTCGGCCCGCGACCGGCGGCGCCGTCCGAATCGATCGCCTTCCTCCGTCGGATCGGCGCGACGCCCGCCGACATCGCCGATGACGATCTGCTCCACGCCGACGCGATCGTGCACGTCGCCTCGCCGAAGGCGGAGCCCGTGCGCGATTTCTGCGTCGAGGCGACCCGCGTGCTCGGCCCCCTGGCCCGCGTCCGCGTCCTGGGTGGCGTCGTCCGGCCCAGGGTGTACACCGGCGCGGCGATGAACAACTTCGCCTATGCGCACGCGGTCGCGCAGCAGCCCGGGGCCGCCATGCCGAACGCTTTCCTCGTTCCCCTGAGCAAGACGGCCGCGTGGTGGGCCAAGGACTGGATGGAGCGCCATACCTACTTCCTGTCCCGGTACGACGACGCCGGCCGCATGACGAGCGAGGGACACGCGCTCGCGGCCGCGGCCGGCATCTCCTGTCTACTCCGGCGTACTTACAAGTACCCGATCGAGCCCGCACCCGAGGGGAGCTACGACTTCGTCACGTACTTCGAGTGTGCCGACGGCGACGTCGCGACCTTCCATCGCGTCTGCGCGAGCCTGCGCGACGTCGCCAAGAACCCGGAGTGGACGTTCGTCCGTGAGGGACCGACGTGGCACGGCCGCCGGGTCGCTACCTGGCAGGCGCTGATGGGTGTGTAGCCCATCCGGGCGCCTCACCGCAGCAGTTTCTCCGCCCTCACCCCGATCAGCCGAATCTTCGTCCCCCGTGGATTCTCGCGCTGGTCGAGAAACGGCACGAAGAGCCGAACGGCGCCCGTATGCAAGGCTTCCTCGCTCGTCATCTCCTCTCGCGATGTGTGCGACCGGGTCAACGTGCGGAAGTGCGCGAAGCGGACGGTGATGGTGACGGTGCGACAGGCGCGGAAGCCCTGGCGCCGCAAACGCGTGAAGACCTCCCCCGCGAGCGCGCGCACGCGCTCGAGAATGAAGGGGGCGTCCAGCGTGTTCACCTCGAAGGTCTCCTGCTCGCCAACGGACTTCGGCTCCCACTCGTTCGAGACCGGACTGTCGGAGAGGCCGCGTGCCTTGGCGTGGAGATCCTCGCCCCAGCGGCCGAACCAGTCGGCGAGCTGGGCACGCTCGAGCGCGCGCAGGTCGCGGACGGTGCGAATGCCTCGCTCGTGAAGTTCGGCCTCCGTCTTGGGGCCGATGCCAGGGATGACGCGGATACCCATCGGATCGAGGAAGGCCTGGACGTCCTCGGGGGCGACGACCGTCATGCCGTCGGGCTTCTTGAAATCAGACGCGATCTTCGCGACGAGCTTGTTGGGCCCGAGGCCGACCGAGCACGTGAGCCCCTCGCGCTCGGCGATCTCGCGCTTGAGCGTCCGCGCGCGATCCACCGCCGCCTCGAAGCTTGCGAGAGATGAAAGATCGAGATATGCCTCGTCGATGCTCGCCTCCTCGAAGGCGTCCCCACCAGCCGCCAGGATCGCCATGACCCGCTCGGAGACCTCCGAGTAGAGCTTGCGATTGCCGTGGACGAAGACGACCTCGGGCTCACCCTGGCGGCGGGCGGCCTCGGCCAGCTTCCAGGCCCGCGAGATGGGCATGGCCGAGCGGATGCCGTAGCGCCGGGCGGCGTAGCTGGCGGCCTCTACGACGCCGCGGCCGTGGCCCTCCTTGGGGTCGGCGCCAACCACGACGGGCTTGTCACGCAGGGCGGGGTTGTAGCGCGCCTCGACCGACGCGTAGTAGGCGTCCATGTCCACATGCGCGATGATCCGCATGTGGCGACGACGCTAGCCGAAGGAGCGCGGGCGGGTCAATACGCGGCCGGCCATCGATCTGGGCCGGCCGCGCGCTCAGTCGAACTCGTTCTGCTGCATCCGCTTGAGGGCCTTGCGCCGCTTCTTTCGCGCCTGAGCCGCCTTGCGCTTCTTCTTGACCGACGGCTTCTCGTAGTGGGCGCGCCGCTTCATCTCCTGAAAGAGGCCTTCCTTGAGCATCTGCTTCTTCAGGGCCTTCAGGGCGCCTTCGATCTGGTTGTCGAAGACCTCGATCTTCAGTCCGAGAGCCCCCTTCACTTAGGGAACCCTCAGGTGTCGAGTCGATCGATGGGGATGGAACGGTACCGAGGTGTCCACGACGTCCATCACCCGGAGCCGCTTCGATCCTTGCTCCAGCGCGCCGGCGATCGTCGGGAAGGTGTCGTGTGACTCCTCGACGAGCTCGCCCGCGTAGTTGACGATGCGCCAGCGCCAGCGGGGATCCTGCGGGGTCGAGAACGCTGCGACTTGCATGGGGTGCTCGCGCCTACCAGCGGCTCCGACTGAATCCGCCGCTCCGCGATCCGCCGCCGCTTCGAGCGCCGCCGCCCAGGCCCGCGGGCTTGGCGATCTCGACCTTCAGCGTGCGCCCGTCGAGTTCCTGGCCGTTGAACTTCTTGACGGCCGCATCGGCCTCCTCGGCCGTCGCCATCTCCACGAAGCCGAATCCGCGCGAGCGCCCGGTGTCACGGTCCATGACGACCGCGGCCGACTCGACGGCGCCGACCTGGGCGAAGACCTCGCGCAGCCGCTCGTTAGACGTAGAGAAGGCCAGACCGCCGATGAAGAGCTTCTGTGCCATGGCGCACCTCTGAATCGATCTCCCGCAGTTGACGGCACTCCCTGGTACGCGGAAGACGGCGCCAAGTCGTGGTCTGGTAGGAGGAGGTCCGCGATGAACCGACACCGGGGCCAGACCCGCACAGTGTGGCACGTTTCCTCCCCGTCCGGGCTCTTATTTTGCCAACTTCCGGAGCTTCCGCGGCCGGCTCGTGGCGGTCTTCGTCGGGCTGTTCGCCGTCATCCTGGCCACGTGCTTCCTCGGTGGTCGCGGTCGCCGTACGCGCGAGCGCGCGACGAGATCAACGAGGAGCTGCGGCTCGCCGGCACCCTGTTCCTGCGTCAGCTCGAATCGCGTAGCCAAGCAGCTGGTCGCCGCCACCCGGCTGCTCTCGGGCGACTTCGCGCTGAAGACGGCGGCGGCGACCTCGGCTCAAGAGACCACGCGCTCCGTCCTCGCGAACCAGCGCCAGCGGATCGGAGCGCTGCCGCCGGCGAGCCTCCGCAGGTGCCGTTCGTCGTGTCGCTCAAGTCGGAGTGACGCGCGCCGCGGCCTCCCGACTCTGGCAAGGGAACGCAGGGAAGCTCGCGCGAATGAGGTCACTGCCCTCCAGGCCGTTGTGAGTCCTGACCACTTTCCGGAAATGGTGGTCCGATCGGGGCCTTTTCGGCCAGTGATTGACCGGCCCGATCCTGGCCAAGGGCACCATAAGCTCCCGATCAATTTGAAGATTCAAAACTCGGTATGGGATTTGCCCCTATGGTCTGGCATGGAAAACGTTGGGCGAGGCACCAGGGTCCAAGGCCAGGATCGGATCATCGAACGCCATCTGCTCGGTCTGGGTGTTCTGGTTTTGACAGCGATCACGGGGTACACGCTGTCCTGTCTCTCAGATGGGCGCGAGGCACTGCCGAGCGAGCATGCGGCACTGCGCGCTGAGAGCGCGCGAGCCGAGAACGCATCAGCCGATACGGGCACCGAGCCCGAGATCGGAATCGACGCTCACATCCGAGAGGTCGCCGCCCGCTACGGGGTGTCGGCGGACCTCGTCGCCGCGGTCATCGAAGCCGAGTCCGAGTTCAACCCGCGCGCCGTTTCCCGCCGGGGCGCGCGGGGGCTCATGCAGCTCATGCCGGCAACCGCGGCAACCCTGGGTGTCGACGATCCCTTCGATCCGCGCGCGAACATCGAGGCCGGCGTCCGGCATCTTCGCGCCCTCATGGATCGCTTTGGGAACAACCTGCCGCTCGTGCTCGCCGCCTACAACGCCGGCGAGGTCGCGGTCATCAAGCATCGTGGAGTCCCGCCCTATCGTGAGACGCGCGCGTACGTAAAGCGCATCATGAGGAAGCTCAACCGCGACACCTCGGCAGTTCGCCTCTAGTCCTCTGCTCCCCTCGTTTTGATATTCTGACGCGTATGGCGCGCGAGCTCGTGCCGCATTCTTCGCACTGGGGCGCCTTCGAGGCCGAGGTCGCGGATGGCACGGTCGTCGCGATCCACCCGTATCGGCACGACCCCGATCCCTCGCCGCTCCTCGGCAACATCGTCGACAGCCTCCGGCACCCGGCCCGGATCGCGCAGCCAATGATCCGTGCCGGCTGGCTCGACCGGGGCCCGGGCGCGGACCAGCGCCGCGGCGCTGAGCCGTTCGTGCCGGTCAGCTGGACGGTGGCCATGCGCCTGCTGGGCCGGGAGCTGCGGCGCGTCTACGATCAGTACGGGGGGCCGGGCGTCTACGGCGGCTCGTACGGCTGGAGCAGCGCGGGCCGCTTCCACCACGCGCAGAGCCAGCTCCACCGCTTCCTCAACTGTCTCGGCGGCTACGTGCGCGGCGAGCACAGCTACAGTAACGGCGCCCAGTCCGTCATCATGCCGCGCGTCGTCGGGTCGATGCGCGAGTTCCTGGACCGGGCGACGGCCTGGTCGGTGCTCGAGCGGCACACGGAGCTTTTCGTCTGCTTCGGCGGCATCCCGATCAAGAACACGATGGTGAGCCCCGGCGGCGCCAGCCGACACCCGGCGCGCGACCACCTGCGCGCGGCGCGAGAGCGCGGCGCCGAATTCGTGCTGGTGAGCCCGCTGCGCGACGACCTGCCGGGATTCGTCGGCGGCCAGTGGCTCCCGATCGTGCCGGGGAGCGACGTCGCCGTCATGCTCGCGCTCGCGCACACGCTCGTCCACGAACGCCTGCACGACCGCACGTTCCTCGAGCGCTACACGGTCGGGTTCGACCGCTTCGAGAGCTATCTGCGCGGTCGGACGGACGCTTGCCCGAAGACGCCCGAGTGGGCCGAGCGGCTGTCCGAGATTCCCGCGGCGAGCATCCGCGCGCTGGCCCGGCGCATGGCCGCGAAGCGGACCCTCATCAACGTGAACTACGCGCTCCAGCGCGTCGAGCACGGCGAGCAGGCGCCGTGGCTCGCCGTGACGCTGGCGGCGATGCTCGGCCAGATCGGGCTCCCGGGCGGCGGCTTCGGCCAGGGCTATGGCTCGCTCGGCTACATCGGCCGGGCGCCCCTGCGCGTCGGCCCGCCGACGTTGCCGCAGGGGCGCAACCCGGTCGGCGCCTTCATTCCTTTCGCGCGGCTGGCGGACATGCTGCTGCAGCCGGGCGAGCCGTTCGATTTCGACGGCCAGCGGCTGACCTATCCCGAGATTCGTCTGGTCTACTGGGCCGGGGGAAACCCTTTCCACCATCACCAGCATCTTGCGCGCTTGCGCCGCGCGCTGGCCCGGCCGCAGACGATCGTCGTGCACGAGTCGTTCTGGACCCCCATGGCCCGGCACGCCGACATCGTGCTGCCGGCATCAATGACGCTCGAGCGAAACGACATCGGCGGCTCTCCGAACGACGCGTGCCTGATCGCCATGCGTCAGGCGGTTGCGCCCTGGGGCGAGGCCCGGAGCGACTTCGCGATCTTCGCCGACCTCGCGGCCGCGCTCGGTGTCGACGAGCGCTTCGGCGAAGGCCGAGGCGAGATCGCGTGGCTACGACACCTGTACGACGCCTGGCGCTCTCGCGTCGCGGACGACGGCGGCTCGGCGCCGCCGTTCGATGAGTTCTGGGCGAACGGGTTCCTCGAAGTGCCCGGCGTCGACGACGACCTGGTGCTGTTCAAGCAGTTCCGCGCCGACCCCGAGCGCACGCCCCTCGGCACGCCGAGCGGCAAGATCGAAATCTTCTCGGCGACCATCGACGGGTTCGGCTACGCGGACTGCCCGGGGCATCCGACCTGGCTCGAGCCCACCGAGTGGCTCGGCGCGCCGCTCGCCCGGCGCTACCCGCTCCACCTCGTCGCGAACAACCCGACGTCGCGCCTGCACAGCCAGCTCGACGTCGGCGCCTTCAGCCAATCGACCAAGGTGCGAGGGCGCGAGCCGATCCGCATCCACCCCGCCGACGCCGCCGCGCGCGGCATCCGCAGCGGTGACGTGGTGCGCGTGTTCAACGACCGCGGGAGCTGCCTCGCCGGCGCCGTGCTCACCGACACCGTGCGCCCGCGCGTGGTGCAGCTCTCGACCGGCGCTTGGTACGACCCGCTCGACCCAGCCGACCTCGACGCCATGTGCGTGCACGGCAACCCGAACGTGCTCACCTTCGACCGCGGCACCTCGAAGCTCGCCCAGGGCTGCTCGGGCCAGCATGCTCTCGTGGAAGTCGAGCGCTGGACGGAGCCGCTGCCGCCGATTCGCGCGTACGATCCGCCAGCGCTGGAGCGACGATCCCTCGTCTAGACGAGTCCACGGCTGAGTGGCGGCGATGAGACCGCGCTTGGGCCACACTTCTTTCCTGTGTCTTGAGCATCGGCGAGCGCTAAGCTCGTAGAGATGCGGATGCATCCGCTTGATATCTTCCTCCCGGCGGCCGGGTTCGGCGAACGGTTGAGACCCGCCACGAATCATCTGCCCAAGCCGCTGCTGCCAATCCTCGGTACGCCGATCATCGAGGGCATCCTGAACAAGCTCACCGCGGTCTGCGACGGCAAGATCGGGATCAACCTGCACTGGAAAGCCGACCTGCTGCGCGCCTGGGCGGCGGCGGCGCCCTGGCAAGACCGAATCGTCTTCTTTCCCGAAGATCCGATCCTCGGCACCGGCGGCGCGCTCAAGAACGCGGCATCCCTTCTCTCCAGACGGCCCTTCATCGTCCACAACTCGGATATCCTGTTGGAGATCGATTTCTCTCGCCTCATCGAGGAGCACCTCTCCTCGGGCAATATCGCGACGCTGGTCTGTCATCGGCTGCCCCATTTGAGCAACGTCGTCATCGACGCGAACGGCCAGGTGCTGGATGTCGAGAACCCGGGCGCTTCGAGGCCGGACCCGTCACGCGTCGCCGACAAGGTCGCCTATACGGGCATCGCCGCCTACTCGCCGGAGATCCTCTCGTTCCTGCCCGCGGGGGTCTCCCATGCCACCGTCGCCTGGATCGCCGCATCCAAGGCCGGGCGCAGGGTTCGCGCGATGGACGTCACCGGCGCGTACTGGAACGATGTGGGAGATCCCGCGACCTACGCGAGAGGCGTCCTGGACGCGCTCAGGGAACGCGGTGAGACGGTCTACCTCTCTCCCGCCTCACGCTGCGGACGTCTGGAGATCGACGGCTATGTCGTCCTGGAATCCAGCAGCGAGGTCCGGGACGGATCGCGACTCAGAAACTGCATTCTCCTGCCTGGAGCCGTCGCCTCGGGCAGCCATGAGAACCGGATCATCGGACCCGACTACGTGATTTCCCTCTCCGAATCCGACATGCAGCCGTCGCTCCACGCTGCCGAGAAGAAGCGGGTCCCGCTGAGCGATCCCCTCTTCGCGCGGCATTTCGGGATTCACGCCGCGACTGAACGCGGGTCGACGCCGGCTCCAGATTCTCCACTCTGGTCCGATGCGATCCTCGTCGGGCTCGGCGGCTCGGACCGGCGTTACTTCCGCGTGCAGCACGACCGCCGGACCGCGGTGCTGATGGAATGCCACCCGGAAGATCCGGACTTCGAACGGCATCTCGCGTACACCGGTTTCTTTGCTCGTCACACCGTCCCGGTGCCTGCGCTGTTCTGGGCGGACAAGGCGAACAAACGTGCCCTGTTCGAAGACCTGGGCGATGCCTCGCTCTACGCGTATCTCAAGCTTCCGCACGACGACCAAAGCATCGAGCAGGTCTACCGCAGCGTGCTTCGGAGCCTCGTGACGATCCACGGGAGGGCCACCGATCACGTCCACGAGTGCCCGCTCCTGGCGGCCCGGATCTTCGACTACGACTATTTCAGGTGGGAGACGACCTATTTCCTCGACCGATTCGTCGCCGGGCTCTGCAAGCTCGAGGTCGAGAACAGGGCCGCCCTCGACGAAGGGCTCCATCGTCTCGCGCAACGAGCCGATGCCGAGCCCAAAGGCGTCATCCATCGCGACTTCCAGTGCCAAAACATCATGATCCACGCCGGCGTGCCCCGGATCATCGACTACCAGGGCGCCCGCATGGCGCCGCCGGCCTACGACATCGCCTCGATTCTGTGGGATCCCTACTATCGCCTCGACGACCGAGTCCGCGAGCGGCTGCTCGCCTACTATCTGGGCGAGATGCACGCCCATCGGCGCCCGACCTTCGATGAAACGACCTTCCTGGAGAGCCTCGTCGCCTGCCGCCTCCAGCGCCACATGCAGGCCCTGGGCGCATACGGCTTTCTCGCCGAGGTGAAGGGGAAGAAGTACTTCCTCAAGCACGTCCCCGAGGCGCTCAAGCTGCTCAAAGAGGATGTCGCCGAGGCTCGGCAGGCGTACCCCGAGCTTGCCCGTGTGATTGCTCTGCTCTGAGGAAGAGAGCGCGGCGGGCGGGTCGGCCATCATGCCACTCAGTCGAAGATGATGCCGCCGTCCACGTTGAACGACTGCCCGGTAATGTTGCGCGCGCCCGACGACGCGAGGAAGACGGCGACGGCGGCGACGTCGTCGGGCTCGTTCGGCCGCCCCAGCGGGATGGCCGCGTTGCGGCGCCGCTCCATCTCCTCGACCGTCAGGCCCTCGGAGGCGGCGCGCACCCGCAGGTTCGCCTCCGACAGCGCGCTGAGCGTGGTGCCCGGGCAGATGGCGTTGACGTTGATGTTGTGGGGGGCGAGCTGGAGCGCCGCCATGCGCGTCATGCTGATGACGGCGCCCTTGCTGCCGGCATAGATCACGTTCGAGGCGCCGGCGAAGCCCTTGCCGGCGATCGACGCGATGTTGACGATGACGCCGCTGCGCCGCGGGATCATCTCGCGCGCCACCCGCTGCAGGCAGAAGAATACCCCTTTACCGTTGACCCGCATGATGCGATCCCAGTCCTCTTCGGTGAGATCCATGATGTAGGCACGGCGCGTGACGCCGGCGTTGTTCACGAGGATGTCGATCGGCCCGAGCGTGTCGACGACCCGGCGGGTCATCGTGTCGATGCTCTTGAGGTCGCCGACATCGGCGCCGAGGGCCAGGCCCTTGCGCCCGAGCGCGCTCACGGCGTCGGCCGTCGCCTTGACGGCCTCTTCGTCGACGTCGACGGCGACGACATGCGCGCCGCTCCGCGCCATCGCCAGCGCCGTCGCGCGGCCGATGCCGCGCGCGGCGCCGGTGACGATCGCGACTCGATCGGCGAGCGACTGGCCGGCGTCGGCCATCGCTAGGCTCCGGGCGGGGTCAGGAGCTCGGGGATCACCCACTTGGCCGGGCGGCCCGCGGCGACGCGCTGGATGTTGTCGAAGCCGTTGCGGAACCGCGCCCTCCAGTTCTCCCAGGTGGGTCCGGCCGAGTGCGGCGTGAGCGTGACGTTCTTCAGCGAGAACAGCGGGTGATTCGGCTTCGCCGGCTCCTCGACCAGCACGTCGAGCCCGGCCGCCAGGATCTGGCCCTCCGTCAGCGCCCGGTAAAGGGCGTTCTCGTCCACGACGGGGCCGCGGCACGTGTTGACCAGGATGGCGCTCTTCTGCATCATCGCGAGCTCGCGCGCGCCGATCAGATTCCGCGTGCTGTCGTCGAGCGGCACGTGCAGCGTCACGATGTCCGACGTGCGCAAGAGCTCGGTGAACAGGACGAAGCGGACGCCGAGGGCGTCCTCCTGGTCCTCGGTGAGGCGCGCGACGTCGTAGTACTGGATGGTCATGTCGAACGCGTGCGCGAGCCGGGCGACCTTCTTGCCGATGTTGCCGAGACCGACGATGCCGAGCGTCTTACCGTGGAGCTCGAACACCCGCGAGTCCACATGGTTGCCCACCCGCCACTTACCGGCGACCACGTCGTTGTGGAACACGACCAGTCGCTTCAGGACCGAGAGCATCAGCATGATCGTGTGCTCCGAGACGGCGATCGCGTTGGCGCCCCCGTTGTTGGCGACCGACACCTTCGCCTTCCTCGCCGACTCGATGTCGACACGGTCGTAGCCGGCGCTGAGGAGCTGGACCAGCTTCAGCTTGGGCGCCGACCGGAAGAACTCTCCGCCGATCGGGCGGCCGAGCCCCATGACGTACTCCGCGTCCTTCACCGCGTCGTAGAACGCCGGGGTGTCCTGGTCGACCACCACGAGCTCGAAGCCGGGAGGCGTCAGCGATTTCGCGATGTCGAGGATCGCGTCGGGTTGTTTGGGGATGAAGACGATCTTGGTCGCCATGTCCGGCTCCTTTTGAGGTGTGATGAGGCGGTTAGGCCAGGGGCACGGTCGCCGTCACGCAGATCTGATCACCGAGAACGCGCGTGGTGTGCCCCTTGCCCGTCGTGTCCTCGACGAGTCGGGCGTCACCCGGTCCGAACACGTGCTTCGAGCCGTCGCCCAGACCGATTTCGAGCTGCCCGGAGAGAATGATGACGAACTGGCGGCGGGGGGCCGGATGCCAGTCGAGGAACCGGCCCGCCGGCCACTCCCGGAACGTGATCTGATTCGCCGGAAGGCCCTTCAGCCAGTCGGGCTTCGCCTTGAGCTCGATTTTCTCGATGTGCGCCTGCCCGTCAGTGCCTGCGTAGAGCCGGAACGTGCCCATCGCGTCCTCCCGTCTTCGTTGTCGGAACGGAGGGGATGCTAGCATAGATGTCCACCGATGACCGGCCGCATGCCGGGACCGACGTCCCACACGTTCTTCTCGCAGCGTCTACGCCTCCACTATGTCGACTGGGGTAATCCGACGAAGCCACCGCTGGTGCTCCTGCACGGCGGGCGCGACCACTGCCGGAACTGGGACTGGGCCGCCGCGGCGTGGCGGGACGACTGGCACGTTCTCGCGCCCGATCTCCGGGGGCACGGCGACAGCCAGTGGTCGACCGACGGCAGCTACACCCTGGCCGGCTACATCTACGACCTGGCCCAGCTCGTCCATCAGCAGCGCCTTGCGCCGGTCACGATCATCGCCCACTCGCTGGGCGGTCAGGTCGCCCTCCGCTACGCCGGCATCTATCCCGACACGGTCGCCAGGCTCGTCGCCATCGAGGGGCTCGGCCCGCCACCGGCATGGCTCGTACGAACTGCCTCGACGACGATCGTCGAGCGCGTGCAGGAATGGGTCGCCGAGCAACGCAACCTCGCCGGCCGACTCCCCCGTCGCTACGCCTCCATCGAGGACGCCTTCCGGCGCATGCAGGAGGAGAACCCGCACCTCACGGCCGAGCAGGCCCGGCACCTGACCGTGCACGGCGTCAACCAGAACGAGGACGGGACGTACAGCTGGAAGTTCGACAACTACGTGCGTGCCTGGCCGCCCTACGACATGCGGGGCCGTGACATCCAGCTTCTCTGGTCGCGGATCGATTGCCCGACGCTCCTGATGTACGGCAAGGAGAGCCGGGCGGGCAATCCGGCCGAAGATGGCCGGGCCCGGCATTTTCGCCATGCGAAGGTGGTCGGCGTCGACGGCGCCGGCCACTGGCTCCATCACGACCGCCTCGACGACTTCCTGAAAATCATCCGGAGCTTTCTAGCGAGCGGCTGAAACCTCGATCCCCACCAGCCCTCGCCCGTTCACGACCACGCCATCATCCCCCAGATTAAGTTTGCGGCGAGGGCCCCGACGCAGGCATCCTCGGGGCCGTGCGGATCGCCGTAGAGCACAAGCCCTGAGGGCTCGGGCCTGACCGGCCCGAGAGAAAGCGAGGACACCTGTGTCGCAGCGGCTCGAGGGGTTGGAGCGGTTGGCCTTGCTGATCTTGCGTCTCTTCCTGGGCGTCGTCTTCGTGATGCACGGCTCTCAGAAGCTCCTGGGCGCGTTCGGCGGCAGCGGTATCGCGGGCTTCGCCGGCCTGCTCGCGAAGTACGGAATCGAGCCGCACGTCCTCTGGGCCTGGGTCGTGGCCATCACCGAGTTCGTCGGCGGCATCTGCATCTTGTTCGGGTTCCTGACCCGCTTCTGGGCGGCGGGACTCGTGATCGACATGACGGTTGCGGTGGTCAAGGTGCATCTGGTCAACGGCTTCTTCTGGACCAAGGGCGGCTTCGAGTTCGTGCTCACCCTCGGGATCATCGCCCTGGTGCTGCTGATGACGGGGCCCGGCTCCATGTCGATGGACCGGGCCATCGGGATCGAGAAGCGCGCGACCTGAGCCACGCGCGAGGACAGGGAACGCCGGTGGGCCCACTGCTGCAGGCGCGGGAGATCAGTCGGAGCTTCGGCGGGGTTCAGGCCCTCGACCGCGTCGAGCTCTCGGTGAACGGCGGAGACGTGCTGGGCCTCATCGGCCCGAACGGCGCCGGGAAGACCACGCTGTTCAACGTCATCTGCGGCCTCAGACCCACGGCGGGACGCGTTCTGTTCAAGGGGGCGGACATTACCGGCCTCCCGCCGAATCAGATCTGCCGGCGCGGGATCGCTCGCACCTTCCAGCTCACCCGCCCGTTCGCCGAGCTGACCGTTCAGGACAACATCGCCGCGGCCGTGCTGTTCGGCCGGAATCCCCGACGCGTCACCGGTCTGGACGACGCACGGAGAACGGCCGATCTCGTCCTGACTTCGGTCAAGCTCGATCGGCGCAAGGAGACGCGGGCACGAGAGCTCCGGTTCTCCGAGCGTCGCCGGCTCGAGCTGGCCCGGGCCCTGGCGACCGGTCCCGAGCTCCTGCTGCTCGACGAGGTCATGGCTGGGCTGACCGTCGGCGAGGCGCAGGAGATGGTCGAGATCTTGGGCTCGCTCAGGCGAGAGTTGTCGCTCACCCTGCTCGTCATCGAGCACGTCATGAAGGTGGTGATGACGATGTGCAACCGCATCGTCGTGCTCGATCACGGCGAGAAGCTCGCCGAAGGCACGCCCGAGATGGTCGCCGGCCACCGGGCGGTCATCGACGCCTATCTCGGAGTGGCGAGTGCTTAGCGTCCAGGACATCGACGTCTTCTATGGCCCGATCCCCGC
>Ga0209056_10000440_pt1 | contig 46191 bp, 45 predicted proteins | sample GraSoiAngelo_114_FD_185876 | JGI IMG/M metagenome (GOLD analysis project Ga0209056, IMG submission 185876) | Grasslands soil microbial communities from the Angelo Coastal Reserve, California, USA - 14_0903_13_40cm (SPAdes) (version 2) | ecosystem: Environmental > Terrestrial > Soil > Grasslands...
ATCTTCCGGACGGACTCGCAACGCACGCGCCGGTTTCCACATCGTGAGGCGACTGTAGCATGACCGGCCTGCATTGTAACTCTATATCTGAGACAGGACACTAGTAGCGCCGCATCGTCGGGTCGACCACGCGCGCCCACTGGTCCAGGCCGCCCTCGAGGTTCTTGACGTTCGTGAAGCCGCGCTGCCGGAGGAACTCGGCGACGGCCGCGCTGCGCACGCCCTGGTGGCAGTAGACCACGATCTCGTCGCCGGGATCGAGCTCGTCGGCGCGCAGCTCGATCTCCTCGATCGGGATGTGCAGCGCGTTGTCGAGGCGGGCGAGCTTCGTCTCCCAGTCCTCGCGGACGTCGAGGAGGGTCGGCGCCTCGCGCCGGTCCAGGCGGGCCTTCAGCTCCTGCGGGCTGATCTGCGGCACGGCTCCCCTCCGTTCACCGGGGCGCGGTGCGCCCGACGAGGAACTCGGCGAGCCAGGCGTTGACGGCGGCCGCGTGCTCGATCTGGGGAAAGTGCCCGCAGCGGTCGAGCCAGCGGATCGTGCCGCGGCGGCAGGCCTCGATGACCCGCGCGCAGTGGGCCACCGGCACCACCGGATCCTGGCGGCCGTGGATCAGGAGCACCGGCACCTCGAGCTGGCGGAGGGCCGCTCGGTACCGCTCGGCGTGGTCGACGAAGTCCGGGCGCACCCCCCGCAGGGTCCCCAGGTAGGCCGCCCGGCCGTCCGGGCTCGTGCGCGTCGCGTAGGCGCAGTCGACCAGGAAGGACACCTCGGCGTCGACCGGCGCGGCGAAGCATCGGGCGAGCGCGGCCTTGTACACGGCCGGCCGCGCCCACGCGGACACGAACTCGCCGACGCCCCGCAGGGCGAGCACCCGATACGCGAGGGGCAGGCGGTAGCCGAAGCCGGGCACCACGGCGCCCAAGAGCGCCAGGCGCTCGAGGCTCTCGGGGTGGGCCGCCGCGTAGGCGACCGCCACCGCGCCCCCCAGCGAGTGCCCGACGAGCGTGACCCGCCCGAGCCCGGTCGTCTCGACGAACCGCCGCAGCGCCCGCGCGAAGAAGGCCAGCCCGTACGGCGCGCGGGGCTTCCCCGAGCCCCCGAAGCCGGGCAGGTCGATCGCGTAGACGGTCGCGTGGCGGCCCAGGGCGCCGATGTTGTGGCGCCACGACTCCGCGAAGCCCCCGAGGCCGTGCAGGAGCAGCACGGCCGGACCGCGGCCGTCCACGACGTAGTGAATCCGGAGCCCGTCGAGCGCGCCGCCCCGCAGTTCGATCTCTGGCATGCGGCTACGATTCTACCAGAGGCCCTCCGTCGAGGAGCCGGCTCAGCTCGTCGCGGAACGGGAAGACGCTGAAGATGCCGCCCGTGTGGATGAAGCAGACACGCCGGCCGAACTGCCGCGGGTCGCGCGCGAGCTCCGCCAGGAGTCCCTGGAAGGCCTTGGCCGTGTACACGGGGTCGAGCAGGAGGCCTTCCCGGCGCGCGAGGCCGATCACGGTCGCGAGCGTGTCGTCGGCGATCCGCCCGCGGCCGGCGCCCTGGTAGCCGTCGATGACCCGCACCTCGGCCGGCGGCGCGACGTTGAGCTGATAGCGCCGCGCGCCCTGCTCGATGAGGCCGGCGACGTACCGGCGGACCTCGGCGGCCTCCCAGGCGACGGCGACGCTCACGATCTCCGCGCGGAGGCCGGCCAGCTGCTTGCCCATGAGGAGGCCGGCCTGGCTGCCGCCGCTGAAGGCGGTGATCACGATCGTGTCGAAGTCGGGCGCGCCGTGCTTCGTCTGCTCCCGGATCTCGCGCGCGCAGGCCATGTAGCCGAGGGCCCCGACCACGGTGGCGCCGCTCTCGGGGATCACGTACGGACGCCCGCCCCGGGCGCGCACACGGGCTTCGAGGTCGGCGAGGACGTCGTCGACCTTGGCCCACTCCTCGTCCGTGCAGTAGCGGAGCTCGGCGCCGAGCAGCTTGTCGAGGAGCAGGTTGCCGTCGTAGACGGGCGGGCGGCTGCCCTTGAGTGCCAGGACCGCGCGCAGGCCGAGCCGCGCGCTGACCGCGGCCACCGTGCGGCAGCAGTTGGACTGGAGGGTCCCGCAGGTGATCAGGGTGTCGGCGCCCTGGGCGAGCGCCTCGCCGATCAGGAACTCGAGCTTGCGGACCTTGTTGCCGCTCTCGAGCAGGCCCGTCAGGTCGTCACGCTTGACCCAGAGCTCGACGCCGACGCGCTCGGACAGGCGCTCGAGCTTGAGGATCGGGGTGGGCGTCTGCGCGAGCTCGACCCGGGGGATGAGCGAGGAGGACACCATGCGATCCATCTTCTCAGGAGCGGCGGCCGCCTGGCAAGGACTCCGGCGCCGGCGCGCCGAGGAGCCGCCGCATCATCCGCGCGTTGCGCACCGGGTAGTCTCGGTTGTTGTTGTTGAAGGCGATGAAGACCCGCTCGCTCTCGGCCTCGAGCTCGAGGATCTCGGGCCGGAGGGCCTGGAGCTCCGCCTCGGTGTAGAGGTAGTCGTACTTCTCGCGCACGCTCGGCGCCTCGCCGCGCCGCTGGCGGAGCCACCCCTCGACGTTCCGCCCGTGCAGCCGCAGGACCGCCGTCCGCGCGGTCACCCGCGCCACGCGCGGCACGGCTCCGGCGGCCTCGGGCCCGTCGACGACGACGTGGGCGAGCCCGGCCGCCCGGAGGGCGGCGAGCGTCTCCGCGGCGTGCTCAGGGAACCAGGAGCGGTCGCGGAACTCGACGGCGAGCGCGAGCCCCGGCAGCCGCGCCGGGAGCGACGCGAGGTAGGCGAGCGCCCGGTCGCCGAAGCGCACCCACGGTGCCAGCTGGAACAGGACGTAGCCGAGCTTGCCCGCCGCGGCGAGCGGCGCGATGGCGGCGCCGTAGAGCCGGAAGCACGCGGCCAGCGCCTCCGCGCCGAAGGCGGACCGGTGGATGAGGCCGCGCGGCGTGCGGCGGGGCGCCGGGGGCAGGAGGAGCTGGAGCTCGGCGGGGAGCGACTCGGGCCGGGCGTGGTGGCCCGTCATGGGCGCGTACGCCTTGACGTTGAAGAGGAAGCCGGGCGGCGTGCGCTCGACCCAGCGGACGGCGGTGGCCGCGGCCGGGATCGCGTAGTAGGCGGAGTCGACCTCGACGGTGTCGAAGGCGGCGGCGTAGAAGCGGAGGCGGGCCTCCGCCGACATCGACTTCTTCGGATAGAAGGACCCCGCCTCGATGAGCGCCGGGTCGGCCCAGGAGCAGATCCCGATGCGGAGCTCGGCGGCCACGCCGGCGGCCGCGCCCGCGTCCTACCAGCGTCTCGACGCCCTGCCGCCCCCGTCGATCACGGCCGCCAGCAGGGCGGCCTCCGTCGGATCGAGCGCCCGGAGCCGCCGGAGCAGCGCCCGCGCCTCGTCGAGCTTGCCGAGCTCTACGTACGCCTCGCCGAGATACTCGAGCGCCTGCGGGTAATCGGGGCGGAGCCGCAGGGCCTCCTGGTAACTCTCGACCGACGCCGCGTAGTTCTTCTGCATGCGGAGGGCGTGGCCGAGCCCGTTCCACGCCTGCGGGAACGCCGACCGGAGCCGGATCGCGTCGCGGAAGGCCGCCTCGGCGCCGCGCCAGTCCTGCTTGTCGGCGAGGGCGAGCCCGTCGTTGAGCCGGGACTCGGGCGTCGCCGCCGCGGTCGGCTCGTCGGGCGCGGTCAGGGGCGGGTCCTGGTCCGCCCAGGCCGCCGGGCTCCCGAGCAGGACGCCCGCCAGGATGAGGACGATTCCGAGCTTCATCGCGCCTTCCTTTCCGCCATCGCCGGCGCCGGGCCCGTCCGCCGCGCGGCCCAGGCCTCAGCGGACCAGCCGGGCGTACTGATCGAGCAGCGGCAGCACCGTGTCGCGGCCGGCCGACGGCAGCCCGAAGAGGACGCGGGTGACACCGGCCGCGGCGTACCGCTCGAGCACCGCCGGATCGGGCTTCGCGCCAAAGACGGAGACCGAGAGGGTCTTCATGTCGCGGCCGGCGCGGGCGGCCCGCGCCCGGAGGTCGGCGAGGCCCTGGACGATCGTGTCGTCCCCCGCGCGCCCGCGCGGAAACCAGCCGTCGCAGAAGTCGACCACGCGCTGCAGCGTATGGCCGCTCTCGCCGCCGAGCAGCACGGGCGGGTGCGGCTTCTGGACCGGCTTCGGGTGCGACCAGATCGGGTCGAAGTTGACGAACTCTCCGTGGAACGCAGCCTCCTCCTTCGTCCAGATCTCCTTCATGGCGAGCACGCGCTCGCGCAGCAGCCGGAAGCGCGACTTGAAGTCGGTGCCGTGGTTCTCCATCTCCTCGGCGTTCCAGCCCCCGCCGATGCCGAAGAGCGTGCGGCCGCCCGAGACGAAATCCAGGCTCGCCACCTCCTTGGCGGTGGTGATCGGGTCGCGCTCGATGATCAGGCAGATGCCGGTGCCGACCTTGAGCCGGGTCGTCACCGCCGCCGCCGTCGCGAGCGCCACGAACGGGTCGAGCGTGTGCCAGTACTCCCGGGGCAGGGTCGGGCCGCCCGCCCACGGGCTCCGGCGGCTCGCCGGGATGTGGGTGTGCTCGGGGACGAAGAGCGACTCGAAGCCACGCTGCTCGGCCGCCCGGGCCAGCTCGGCGATCGGCACGGCGAAGTCGGTCGCGAAGATGAACACTCCGTGGTGCATGGGGATGCCTCCTCGGGCGGCCTGATCGCGGCGAGGCGCGGCGTCCTCGCCGGTCGTCCTCCGTCCGGACGTTCCGTCCTTAGCCGAGCTTCTCCACGGCCTCGACGATGCGCTCCACCGTGGGCACCGTCTCGCGCTCGAGCGTGTCGTTGAACGGCATCGGGATGTCGTGGGCGGCGATGCGGAGGACGGGGGCGTCCAGCTCGTCGAACGCCTCGTCCATCACGGTGGCCGCGATCTCGGCGCCGGCGCCGAAGCTCCGCACCGCCTCGTGGACGACCGCCAGCCGGTGCGTCTTCCGCACCGAGTCGAGGAGCGCCGTCTTGTCCCAGGGACGGATGGTCCGGAGGTCGATCACCTCACAGGACACGCCGCGCTGGCCGAGCAGATCCGCCGCCTCGAGGCAGCGGTGGGTCATGAGGCTGTACGAGCAGAGCGTCACGTCGGTCCCCTCGCGCCGGCGCGCCGCCACGCCGATCCGCTCCAGCCCCTCACCGTCGGGCACGTCGCCCTTCACGAAGTAGAGCATCTTGTGCTCGAGGAAGATCACCGGGTTCGGGTTGCGGATCGCCGCGAGCAGGAGCCCCTTGGCGTCGGCGGGCGTGGACGGGCAGACCACGATCAGGCCGGGGATGTGGGCGAACCACGCCTCCAGGCTCTGGGAGTGCTGGGCGGCGAGCTTCACGCCGGTGCCCTGCGCCGCGCGAATCACGATCGGCACCGTTCCCTTGCCGCCGAACATGTACCGGAGCTTCGCCGCCTGGTTCACGATCTGGTCCATCGTGAGCGAGAGGAAGTCGACAAAGCCCCCGCACTCGACGACGGGACGCAGGCCGGCCACGGCGGCGCCGATCGCGTAGCCGACGATGGCCGCCTCGGAGATGGGCGCGTCGCGCACGCGCTCGGGCCCGAACTTCTCCTGCAGCCCCCGGCTGGTCGCGAAGATGCCGCCGATGGCGCCGACGTCCTCGCCCATCAGGAACACCCGGGGGTCGCGCTCCATCTCCTCGCGGAGTCCCTCGCAGATCGCCTCGGCCACCGTCAGCGTGTGCATCGTCACGAGCGGTCTCCTCTAGAAGGGGGCGTAGACGTCGGTAAACATCTCGGCCAGGGCCGGCTCGGGGGAGCGCTCGGCGAAGGCGACGGCGACGTCGATCTCCTTGGCGATCGCGCGGCCGATCTCGGCGATCTTCTCCGCGTCCAGGAGGCCCGCCTCCCCGAGCTCCCGCTCGGCGAGCGCGATCGGGTCCCGCTTGCGCCACTCCGCCTCCTCCTCCGCCGCGCGGTAGGCCCGGGTGTCCGGGCGCATCGCCGAATGCCCGTACCAGCGGTAGGTCTTGCACTCGAGGAAGGTCGGGCCGTGGCCGGCGCGGGCGCGCTCGAGCGCTTCGCGCGTGAAGCGCGCCACCGTGCGGAGCTCGTTGCCCGGCACCTGGAAGCCCGGCATCCCGAAGCCCTGCGCGCGGTCGGAGAGCTTCTTGAGCGCGGTCATCTTCTCCGCCGGCGTCGACAGCGCGTAGAGGTTGTTTTCGCAGACGAAGATGACCGGCAGCCGCCAGATCGCGGCCATGTTCATCGACTCGAACACCACGCCCTGGTTAATGGCGCCGTCGCCGAAGAAGCAGACGACCGCCTGGCCCGTCTTCTGCATCTTCGCGGAGAGGGCGGCGCCGCCCGCGATCGGGGCGCCGCTGCCGACGATCCCGGTGCAGCCGATGATGTACTGGTCGAGGTCGGCGATGTGCATGGAGCCGCCCTTGCCCTTGTTGGAGCCGGTCGCCTTGGCGAACAGCTCGGCCATCATCTCGGGCGTCTTCATCCCCTTGGCGATGCAGTGGCCGTGGCCGCGGTGGTTCGACACGATGTAATCGCGGGGCTCGAGCACCCCGCACACGCCGGCGGCGACCGCCTCCTGGCCGACCGAGGGGTGCGCCGTCCCGCGGATCTTGCCCTCCTTGAGCAGCGGCATGATCCGCTCCTCGAACTGCCGGATGCGAACCATGAGCGTGTAGAGCTCGACCCACTTGGCGGCGGGCAGGCCGTCGAGGTCTTTCGGCGTCGTCACCACTGGCGTCTCTCCTGGTCTCGGGCCGTCAGCGCGTCGCCAGGGCCCCGGGATTCAGCAAACACTCGGCCGCCGGGCGGCGCCCCTGTTGTACGGCCAGGATGGCATCGATGGCGCGGTCCGCCATCGCGACCTCAGAGGTCAAGTCTACACCGGCGACGTGGGGGCTGAGCAGCACGTTGTCGAGCGAGAAGAGCGGCGACGCCGTGAGCGGCTCGTGCTCGAACACGTCGAGCCCGGCGCCGGCCAGCCGGCCGCTCGTGAGCGCCTCGTAGAGTGCGGTCTCGTCCACGAGCGGCCCCCGCGCGGTGTTGATCAGGTACGCGCCCGGCTTCATCAGCGCGAGCCGCTCGCGGTTGATCAGGTGATGGGTGGCGGGGGAGAGCGGACAGTGGAGCGTCACGATCTGGGCCTCGCCCAAGAGCGCCTCGAGCGGGACCAGCTCGATCCCGTGCTCGCGAACGAACGCCGCGTCCGGCGCCGGCTCGGTGGCGAGGAGCCGCATGTCGAAGCCCCGGCAGCGGCGCGCGACCCCCTTGCCGATCCGGCCGAGCCCGACGATGCCGACCGTCGCCCGCCAGATCCCGGGGCGGAACTCCGTGCGCCACACCCCCTGCGTGACCAGTCGGTGGTTTCCCCGAAGCCCGCGCTGGAGCGCGCACAGGAGCGCGAAGGCGTAGTCGGCGACCGCCTCGTGGTTGCCGCCGGCGGCGATGCAGACGGCGACCCCGCGCCGGGTCGCGGCGTCCAGATCGATCGCGTCGTAGCCGACGCCCCAACGCGCGATCACGCGCAGGTCGGGGGCCCGCTCGAACACGCGCGCGGTGTAGGGCTCGCTGGCGGCGAGGGTGGCGAACACCCCGGGCAGCGCCTCGATCAGCTCGTCCTCGGTCAGCTTGCCGTTCTTGCCGATCCGCCGCACCACCTCGAGGCCGGCGCCCTCGAGCCGGCGGAGGTAGGGCGCGGCCCGGTCGTGGATGTGCGGCACCGTCACCAGCACGCGGTGGGCGGCCATCAGTCGAGCTCCAGGCCGCCCGAGACGTTCACGCGGCAGCCGGTGACGTAGCGGGCGGCCGGGCCCGCGAGCCACAGCGCCGCCTCGGCGACCTCCTCCGGCTCGGCGCGGCGCCCGAGCGGGATCGCCCGCGCCCGCTCGGTGTGCAGCTCCGCGTAGTCCCGGCCGGTCAGGGTGGCGATCGAGCGGTCGAGGCGTTCGGTCATTGGCGTCTCCATGCGCCCGGGCGCGATCGAGTTCACGGTGATCCCGTGCGCGGCGAGCGCGGCCGCCGCCGACCGGGTGAGGCTGTCGACCGCGGCCTTCGTCGCCGCGTACACGGCGAGGAGGGGGAGGGGCAGCCGCGAGGCCGGGGAGCTGATGTTAATGATGCGCCCCCCTCCCTGGCGCGCCATCACCCGCGCCGCGGCCTGCAGCGTGAAGAACAGGCCGCGCGCGTTGACCGCGAACGCGCGGTCCCAGGCCGCCGCCGTCACCTCGAGCAGCGGCTCCACGTCGAGCACCGCCGCCGCCTGCACGAGGACGTCGAGCCGGCCGAAGCGCTCGACCGCCTCGGCGACGGCGCCCGCCCCGGCGGCGGGTTCGGCGAGGTCGGCGGTGACGGCGGCGCTCCGGCGACCGAGGGCGAGCACCTGCTCGGCGGTCTCCTTCGCCGCGGCGGCGTCGACGTCGACGGCGACCAGGTCGGCGCCCTCGCGGGCGAACAGCAGCGCCGTCGCGCGACCCAGCCCCCGTCCCGCGCCCGTCACCAGCGCGATCTGGCCGTCGAGAGTGCCCATCGCGTCGCAGGCTCTTATCGCATCCGGCCGCGGTCGCGTCAAGCGCCGGCGCCCTTCGGCCCGCCCCGGAGGCCGGCCTGCCAGCCCGAGCTGAACAGCGTCTGGCCGCCCCACGCCTCCTTGAACGGATGCGCGAGCGCCGCCGCCTCGTCCAGCTCGACGCCCAGGCCCGGCCGGTCGGGGACGGCGATCTCGCCCCTGACGGCGCGGGGCGCGCCGGTGACGACCTCGTCGATCCAGGACGCCTGGGTGACGAAGTACTCCTGGATCAGGAAGTTCGGGATGCACGCGTCGAGCTGCACGGCCGCCGCCGTCCCGATGGGTCCGGTGGCGTTGTGGGGGGCGACCCGGACGTAGGAGGCCTCGGCCATGGCCGCGATCTTCTTGACCTCGGTCAGGCCGCCGGCGTGGCAGAGGTCGGGCTGGATGATGTCGACCGCCTGCCGGACCAGGAGCTCCTGGAAGAGGAACTTCGTGGTCAGTCGCTCGCCCGTCGCGACGGGAATCTCGATGGCCCGGGCCACCTTGGCGAGCGCGTCGAAGTTCTCCGGCGGCACGGGCTCCTCGTAGAAGAACGGGTCGAACGGCTTGAGCCGCCGGGCCATCTCGATCGCCCACGCGGGGGCGAGCCGCCCGTGCACCTCGATGCAGAGGTCGACGTCCGGCCCGACGGCGGCGCGCACCGCCGCCACGTTGTCGACCGCGGCCCGCATGGCGGCGGCGCTCAGCGTCATGTCGGCGGCGCCGAAGGGGTCCCACTTGAGCGCGGTGAAGCCCTCGGCCACCACCTGCTTGGCCGCCCGGGCGAAGTCGTCCGGCGTCGTGCACCCCCAGTACCAGGCGTTCGCGTACGCCCGCAGGCGCTCGCGCCGGGAGCCGCCCAAGAGGGCGTGGACGGGCACCCCGAGCCGCTTGCCCTTGAGATCCCAGCACGCCTGGTCGATCGCGCTGATGGCGCTGTTGATGATCAGGTCGTTGCGCCAGTAGCTGTCGCGGTAGAGCTGCTCCCAGAGCGCCTCGGTCTGGAACGGGTCGGCGCCCCGGAGCCGCCCGCACATCTGCCGGATCGCGGCCTCGACGGCGAGCTCGTTCCACTCGGTCGAGCCCTCGCCCACGCCCGTCAGGCCGTCGTCCGTGTAGAGCTTGAGGAAGACGAAGGTGCGGTACCCGTCGTGGACGAGGAAGGTCTTGAAGTCCGCGAGCCGCACGCGGTCAGACATAGCTCGGGCCCTCGATGACGGGGTGCCGGGCGAGGAACTCCTCGTCCAGATCGAGCCCGAGGCCGGGCTTCTCGAGGGGACGCACGCAGCCGTCGCGACCGACCTCGTACGGCCGGCTGACCAGGGCGTCGCGAAAGAGGTTTCCCTGGGAGACGTCGGCCTCGAAGTAGCCCCCGTTGTCGATGGCGGCGAGGAAGTGGATCGTGGCCGCCATGTTGAGCCCGGTCATCGAGGTGTGGGGGTTGATCGGGAGCTTCCACGCCCCCGCGAGCGCCGCGATGCGGAGCGCCTCCGTCGGGCCGCCCGTCTTCGACAGGTCGGGCTGGAGCACCGTGATCGCGCCGTCCTCGATCAGGCGCGTGAACTCGAAGCGCGTGTAGTGGTTCTCGCCGGCGGCGAGCGGCACCCGCCCGAAGCCCCGGGCCGTCCGGTAGCTCCGGTGATCGTGGGCCGGAAACGGCTCCTCGAGCCAGCCGACGCCGTAGGCGTCGAGCCCGGGCATGGCCTGCCGCGCGTCCTCGACCGTATAGCCGGTGTTGGCGTCGGTCAGGACGACGAGCTCGTCCCCGAAGGCCTTGCGGACGGCGCCCACCCGGGCCAGGTCGCGCGCCGGCGAGTCGCCGATGCGGAGCTTCAAGGCCCGGTAGCCCGCCGCGACCAAGGGGCCCGCCTCCTCGACGAGCGCGGCCGGCTCCTGGTAGCCGAGGGAGACGCCGCCGGCGTAGGCCGGGATCGGCCGCGAGCTCCCGCCGAGCAGCCGGTAGAGCGGCCAGCCCACGGCCTTGCCCCGAATATCCCAGAGGGCCATGTCGATGCCGCTCATCCCGATCGCGGTGGCCGCCCCCAGCCCGTGGCTGCCGAGCTGCATCTTGTAGATCCTCGCCCAGACGCCCACCACGTCCGTCGCGTCCAGGCCGAGTACCAGCTGGCGGAGGGTCGTGTTGACCAAGTGCGCGACGGCGCCGGGCGCGCGGCCGTGGTGCGCCTCGCCGTAGCCCACGAGCCCGTCGTCGGTCGTCACCTTCACGACGACGGCGTCGCGCTTGACCGCCCGGCCGATGCCGAGCGTCACGCTCTGGCCCGGCGGGACCGGGAACGAGGTCGGCTGGGCCTTGACGTCGGCGATGCGCATGGGGCCTCCCCCTCCTGCCTCGCGACCGGCAGGGCGTCGGCGCCGCCCGCGACGGTCCGGAGCGGGGCAGGGGTTGATGCTACTGCACGCCCCGGGCCCCGCACAACGCCAACGTGGAGGCGACGGGGGCGGGCGCTCCCCCGCGCCCCGCGCCCCGCGGCCGGCGTACACTGGGACGGATGGAGACTCGACGGCTCGGCCAGACGGGACTCGAGGTGTCCGTGATCGGGATGGGGACCTGGCGGACCTTCGACGTCCCGGATCCCGGCCGGGTCCAGCCCGTGACGGACGCGGTCCTCGCCGGCGGCGTCACCTTCTTCGACTCGTCGCCGATGTACGGCGCCGCCGAGCAGGTGCTCGCGGCCACGCTCGGCGCGCGCCGGACGCGCGTGGTCGTCGCCACCAAGGTCTGGGCGGGCGCCGCCCGCGAGGGGCGCGAGCAGATTCGCCGGGCGCTGGCCTGGTACGGCGGCGTCGTCGACCTCTACCAGGTCCACAACCTCACCGCCTGGGAGATCCATCTGCCGTACCTGGAGGAGCTGCGGGCCCGCGGCGCGGTTCGCGCGATCGGGATCACCCACTGGAGCGCCGCCGAGTTCGATCGGATGGGGGCGATCGTCGAGGGGGGGCGCGTCGGGACGATCCAGGTCCCCTACAATCCCGAGGAGCGCCAGGTCGAGCGGGGTCTCCTGCCGCTGGCCGCCGCGCGGGGGCTCGGCGTGATCGTGATGCGACCCCTCGGGCAGGGCGGGCTCGTGCGGAGCTCGCCGCCCGCGCGCGAGCTCGCCTTCCTCGAGGACTTCGGCCTCCGGACGTGGGCGCAGGCGCTCCTGAACTGGGGCGTGAGCGATCCGCGCGTCACCGTGAGCATCCCCGCGACCGACCAGCGCCCGCACGCCACCGACAACTGCGCCGTCGGCCGGGCCCGGCGCTTCGACGCCGCCGCCCGCGACCGCGTCGCGGCGCTGGCCGGGCGGCGCTGATGTTCCTCCTCGACGCGCGGACCGCCCGGGCGACCTGGACCGTCCTCGTCTTCGCCGTCGGGATCGCCCTCGTCTGGCTCCTGCGGGACGTGCTGCTCCTCTTCGCGTTCTCCCTCTTCTTCGCCTACCTGATCTTTCCGCTCGTGCGCCTGGTCGAGCGCGGCCTCGGCCAGGCCTCCCGCCGGGCGCTCGCGATCGGCGTGGTCTACCTGGTGCTGCTGGTCGGGCTCGGGACGGCCGCCGCGAGCATCGTCCCGCGGCTCACGCGCGAGGTGGCCGGCCTCGCCCAGCGCCTGCCCGAGATGTCGCAGCAGATCGAGTCGGGGCAGATCGTCGGCCACATGTTCCCCGTCCCGGGCTGGGGTGACGAGCGCGGGCGCCAGCTCGAGCGGCTCGTGCGGCTGCACGCGCCGCAGATCGTCGGCTACGCGCAGCAGGCCGCCGCCGGCCTCCTGCGGTGGCTGTCCGGCGCCTGGGTGATCGTGCTGATCCCGGTCTTCGCCTTCTTCATCCTGAGGGACGCCGAGCGCGCCGCCGGCGGGATCGAGGCGCTCATCGAGAATCCGGCGCACCGCCGGCTCTGGTACGACATCGCGGACGACGTCAACCGGCTGTTCGGCGAGTACGTGCGGGCGCTCATCATCCTCTCGGTGATCACGTTCGTCGTGTGGTCCCTGCTGTTCTTTCTGACGGGGGTGCCGTACGCGCTGGTGCTGGCCGCGATCGGCGGCGGCCTCGAGTTCATCCCGGTCTTGGGACCGCTCACGGGCGGGGTGATCGTGGTCAGCGTGGCGCTGTTCAGCGGGTACCCGCACCCCTGGCTCCTCGCCGCGTTCATCCTCGGGTGGCGGCTCGTGCAGGACTACGTCACGAGCCCGTCCGTCATGGCGCGCGGGATCGAGCTCCACCCGGCCCTCGTGATCTTCGGGGTCATCGCCGCCGGCGAGATCGCGGGCCCGGCGGGCATGTTTGTCTCGGTCCCCGTCATCGCGGCGCTCCGGGTCGTCTGGCGGCGGCTCCGCGCCTTCCGGCGGGCGCCGCCCCCGGCCGACCGCCACCGGCTGGCGGCGGAGGGCCACCGTCCCTGACGGCCCCGGCTCCGGCGGTCCTGCGGTGCCCCTGGCCCCCCGCCAGGCCCGCCAGGCCGGGGCGGTCGACATCCCCGCCGCCCGGTGTAAGATTGCGCTGATGGCGTCCCAGGACAGCTTCGAGGAATTCGAGGCCGCCAGCCTCTTCTGCCCGCGCTGCCGCCGGGCGACGGCGGCCCGGCAAAAGCTCCTGCTCGTGCTGCCGGGAGGGAACAAGTACGACTACGTCTGCGCGGAGTGCGGCACGGCCGTGGGCGCCAAGACGGACAACGACCCCACCAACTTCTACCGCACGGTCCCGCCGCCCCGCCGGCCGCGGGGCTGACCCGGCGGCGCCGCCGGCGACCCTCCCCGCCCCCGCCGGTCAGGCCAGCAGGCCGGCGATGATGCCGGTGAGGAAGACGCCGTCGAAGGTGCCGGCGCCCCCGATCGAGACGATCGGCGCCGCCAGCCGCTCGATCTTGTCGAGGTTCAGGAGGTCGGCGCCGATCAGCGTGCCCATCGAGCCGGCGACGTACGCGAGGGGCGGCGCGCGTCGGAAGGCCAGGAGGAGCCCGACCCCCGCCGCGATCAACGGGGGCAGGAAGATCGGCACGGCGATGCCGAGGCCGGGCTCGATCCTGGCCCACGAGTGGACCAAGGCGGCGACGATCGCGATCCCGATCAGCATGCGCCAGTACATGCGGGATCGGACGGCGAGGTAGAGGGAGAGGAGGATCGGGATGACGGCCCCGCCGACGTTGATGGCGACCACGGTCACGCCCTTCTCGATCATCCCCGGCACCACGTAGGTCCAGCCAAACATCGACACCTCGCGCGCCGTCGACACGTGCGCGACCGGGACGGCGTAGAGGGGGATGTTCACGTGGGAGCCCACGAGCGACAGCAGCAGGAGCGCGAAGACGTAGCGCGGGCGCACGCCGATCTTCCGGTAGGCGTAGGCCAGCACCTCGAGCTCGACGACGAAGACGAACACGGCGAGGAGGGCGAGGAGGAGCAGGAAGAAGGGGAGCGCGATCGGCGCGTAAATCACGCGCGTATTATGCGCGGCGACCCCGGGAAAGACCAGTGGCGCGTCAGCGCCCGCGGAGGAAGGCCGCCGCCGCCTCCATCAGGGTCTCGGACCGGGTGGGGTGCGCGTGGACGGTCGCCGCCAGGTCCTCGGCGGTCAGCGCGGCCTCGACCGCGAGCGTCCCCTCGGCGATCAACTCCCCGGCACCCGGTCCGACGATCCCGACGCCGAGCACCCGTCCCGACTCGGGGTCGAGGACGAGCTTGGTGAGGCCGTCCGCCCGCCCGAGCGTCGCCGCCCGGCCCGACGCCGCCCAGGGGACCTTGGCGACCCGCACCGGGCGCCCCGCGCGCCCCGCCTCGCGCTCGCCGAGCCCGCACCACGCGATCTCCGGATCGGTGAAGACCACCGCGGGGACGGCGATATTGTCGAAGGCCGCCGGCCGACCGGCGATGGCCTCGGCGGCGACGACGCCCTGCCGCATCGCGCGGTGGGCCAGCATCGGCTCGCCGGTGACGTCGCCGACCGCGTAGATCCGGGACTCATCCGTGCGGCACCGGTCGTCGACCGCGATCGCCCCGCGCTCGTCCGTGCGCACCGCCGTCGTTTCGAGCCCGATCCCGTCGCTCCGCGCGCGCCGGCCCTCCGCCACGAGCACCCGGTCAAACGGCTGGGGCGCCGCGCCGCCGAGGCGCGCCTCGACCCGCCCGTCGCGCTCGACCAGCTCCCCGACCCGCGTGCCGAGGTGCACCGCGGCGAAGCGCGACCCGACGCGACGCGCGAGCGGCTGAACCAGATCCCGGTCGACGCCGGGCAGGAGGTCGTCGGTCGTCTCCACCAGCGTGACGGCGCTGCCGATCGCCGCGTAGACCGTGCCGATCTCGAGGCCGACGTAGCCGCCGCCGACCACGAGCAGGCGCTCCGGCACCTCCGGCAGGGCGAGCGCCGCGCTCGGATCCATCACGCGCTCGCGCGCGGGCGGACTCCCCGCCAGCGGGAGCGGCGCCGAGCCGGTGGCGACGAGCGCGTGGGCGAAGCGGATCTTCTGGGGCTCGTCGCCCTCGACCCGGAGCTGGCGGGGCCCCTCGAACACGGCGCGCCCGCCCACGACCTCCACGCCCTTGGCCCGGGCGGCCGCCGCGAGCCCGCGCGCGAGCCTGCCCACCACCCGCTCGCTCACCCACTTCCGGAGCAGGTCGAGCGAGACGCGCGGCGGGCCGAACTCGATGCCGAGCTCCGCGGCGCCGCCGGCCTGGTCGATCAGCGCCGCCGCGTGCAGCAGCGCCTTCGACGGGACGCACCCCTCGAAGAGACAGAGCCCGCCGAGACGCTTGCCGTCGTCGACGACGACCGTCTCGAGCCCGAGCTCGGCGCAGCGGAACGCCGCCGTGTAGCCGCCCGGCCCGCCCCCGACGACGGCGACGTCCACCTCCCGCACGAGATCCCCCATGACCACGGCGGCGGCCCGGGCTACAGCTCGAGCAGGAGCTGGTCGGGATGCTCGAGACGACGCACGATGTCGGCGGCGAAGCGGGCGCCGTCGGCGCCGTCCGCGACCCGGTGGTCGAACGTCAGCGAGAGCGGCAGCAGGAGCCGGGGGACGACGTGGCCGTCCCGCACCACCGGCTCCTCCCGCGCCCGCGCCGCGCCGAGGATGGCCACCTCGGGATAGTTGATGATCGGAATCGCGCCGGTGCCGCCGAGGGCGCCGATGTTGGTGACCGTGAAGGTCCCGCCCCGGAGGTCGTCGAGGGTCGCCTTGCCGTCGCGGACCCGCCGGGCGAGGGCGCCGAGCGCGCGGGCCAGCTCGAGCACGGGCGTGCGGTCCACGTCCCGCAGCACGGGAACGATCAGGCCGCGGTCGGTCGCGACCGCGACGCCGAGATGGCAGTAGCGCTTGAGGATCAGCTCGCCGGCGCCGGGATCGAGGCTCGCGTTGAAGGTCGGGTGCTCCCGGAGCGCGAGCGCCGCCGCCTTCAGGAGGAAGCTCGTCAGGGTGAGGGTGACGCCGCGCCCCCGCGCGGGCTCGAGGTTGCGGCGGAGGAGCTGGTCGAGGTCGGTGATATCGGCGCGGTCGAAGTGGGTCACGTGGGGCACGAGCGCGGCCGACAGCGCCATCCGCTCGGCGATCGTGCGCCGGAGGTGGGAGAGCGGCAGCCGCTCGATCGGGCCCCACTGTTCAAACATGGGCAGCGCCGGCGGTTCGAGCCCGACGGGCGCCAGGGGCCGGGCGCCGGCGGGGCGCCCCGAGGCCGCCGGCGGGCCCTCGGCCTGGGGGCGGACGGCTCGGCCCGCGCCGCGGACGTCGGCGTCGGTGACCCGGCCACCGGGCCCGGTGCCCGCTACCGCGCGCAGATCGACGCCGAGCTCGCGCGCGAGCCGGCGGGTGGCCGGCGCCGCCGGGACCGGACCTCCCGCCGCGGGCCGCGCGGGCGCGCCCGGCGGGGCCGCTCCGGGCCGGTCCAGGGCGCCGTCGGCGAAGGTGACGAGCACCTCGCCCACCTTCACCGTCTGACCCGGCTCGACGTGGATCTTCTCCACGCGCCCGGCGAGCGGCGACGGAATCTCGACCTGCGCCTTGTCGGTCTCGACCTCGAGGAGCGGCGTATCTTCGCCGATCAGGTCGCCCTCGCGCACGAGCACGCGGACGATCTGCGCCTCGGTCAGTCCCTCCCCCAGATCGGGCAGCGCGAACGCGCGCGACATCTAGAAGGCCAGCGTCTCGCGCGCGACGGCGACCACCCGCGACACGTCGGGCACGCTCGCCTTCTCGCGCGCGAAGCCGACCCACGGCACGTCGACGGCGGCCACCCGCCGGATCGGCGCCTCCAGCGCGAGGAAGGCCCCCTCCATGATGCTGGCGGCGATCTCCGCGCCCGGCCCGAAGCTCCGGGGCGCCTCGTGGACGACCACCGCCCGGCCGGTCTTGGCGACCGACGCCACGAGCGTCTCCCGGTCGAGCGGCGAGAGCGTGAGGAGGTCGATGACCTCCGCCCCCACCCCGTCCTCGGCGCGCAGGACCTCCGCGGCCTCGAGCGCCACGCGGAGCATGGCGCCGTAGGCGATCAGCGTGAGGTCGCGGCCCTCCTGGGCCACGCGGGCCTGGCCGATCGGCAGCGCCTCGGTCTCCTCGGGGACCTCTTCCTTGTGCGCGTGGTAGAGCGCCTTCGCCTCGAAGAAGATCACCGGATCGGGATCGCGGATCGCGCTCACCAGGAGCGCGCGCGCGTTCCGGGGGCCGGAGGGGACGACCAGCTTGAGCCCGGGCACGTGGGCGTAGAACTGCTCCTCGGACTCGGAGTGGTGCTCGAGCGCGCGCACGCCGCCGCCGTAGGGCATCCGGACGACCATCTGGCAGTGGAAGCGCCCCTGCGTGCGCTGCCGGTAGCGGGCCGCGTGGTTCTCGATCTGGTGGAAGCACTGGAAGGCGAAGCCGGAGAACTGGATCTCGCACACGGGCTTGAGGCCGTAGAGCGCCATGCCGACCGCGGTGCCGACGATCGCGGCCTCGGCCAGCGGGCTGTCGATCACCCGCTTGCCGCCGAACGTGCGATGGAGGTCCTCGGTGACCCGGAACACGCCGCCGTCGACGCCCACGTCCTCGCCGAGGACGAGCACGTCCGGATCCCGCTCCATCTCCTGGAGCAGCGCGAGGTTGAGCGCCTTCACCATGTTCAGTTTGACCATCGGCTCGTCTTCCGCTGGCCGCGCATCGGCGGCGGGGGCAGGGGCTCCGCGGCGGTCGGGTCGGGCGCCGCCCGCGCGAGGCGCTCGGCCATCTCCCGCCGCTCGGCCCGGAGGGGAGCGGGGAGCTCGCCGTAGGCGTGCTCGAACATCGTGAGCGGGTCGGCGGGCGGGAGCGCCTCGAAGACGGTGACCGCGCGGGCGATCAGGGCGTCGAGCTCCTCGTCGAGCCCGGGCTCGAGGAGGGTCTTCTTCTCCAGGTACGCGCCGAAACGCGTGAGCGGATCCTTCCGCTCCCACTCCCGCACCTCCGCCTCCGACCGGTACTTCGTCGGGTCGTCGGCGGTCGTGTGGACCCCCAGGCGATAGGTCACGCACTCGATGAGCGTGGGCCCCTCGCCGGCCTGCGCGCGCAGGACGGCCTCCCGGCTCGCCGCGTACACGGCGAGGATGTCGTTGCCGTCGACTTGGATCCCGGGGAACCCGTAGGCGAGCGCCTTCTGGGCGAGCGTGCGCGAGTGGGTCTGCTTCTTGATCGGCACCGAGATCGCCCACTGGTTGTTCTGGCAGACGAAGACGACCGGCACGTGCCAGACGCCGGCGAAGTTCATCGCCTCGTGAAAGTCGCCCTCCGAGGTCGCGCCATCGCCGAAGAACGCCATCACGACCGCGTCGTCGCCGCGGTACTGCGCGGCGTAGGCGAGCCCCACCGCGTGCGGCAGCTGGGTCGAGACCGGAATCGTGATCGGCAGGTCGCGCTGGTCGGGCGCCGGCCGCCCGCCCTCGAGCCGCCCGGCGAAGAAGGCGAGGATCTGCTCGATCGGCCAGCCCCGCCACAGCATCGCGGCCGTCTCCCGGAAGGACGGCACCATCCAGTCCTCCCGGCGGAGCGTCGCGACGGCGCCGATCTGCGAGGCCTCCTGCCCCTTGATCGGCGCGAAGGTGCCGATCCGGCCCTGGCGCTGGAGCCGGACCATGCGCTCGTCCAGGCGCCGCCCGAGCACCATCGTGCGGTACATCCGCTTGAGGTCGCCGGCGGGGATGTCCGGCTCGAGCGCGGTATCGAGGGTTCCGTCGCCGTCCAGGATGGACAGGTGGTCGACCGAGAGGCGCAGGTCGAGAGATGTTCTGGGCATGGTCCGTGCTGCGTCTCATTCTACTCCCGGGGGCGACCGGGGCGCGAAACCCGACGTCAGGTGACCACGTGCAACCGCTCGCCGCGCAGATAGGCCTCCAGGGTGGCGACGGCGATCCGGAGCATGTTGGCGCCCGCCTCCACGGTGTTGTAGCCGATGTGGGGGGTCAGGAGGACGTTCGGCAGGCGCCGGAACACGTCGTCGGCCGCCGGTGGCTCCGCGTCGTGCACGTCGAGCGCGGCGCCGGCGATCGTCCCGGACTCGAGGAGCTCGGCGAGGGCTGCGTTGTCCACGAGGCGGGCCCGCGCGGTGTTGACGAAGTAGGCGGTCGGCTTCAGGCGGGAGAGGAGCGCCCGCGACACGAGCCCGTGCGTCTCCGGCGTGTAGGAGAGGTGGAGCGTCACGACGTCCGACCGCCCGAACAGCTCCTCGAGGGAGACGAGCGCGAGCCCGTGGCGCGCGCGCTCCGCCGCCGGGCGCCGGGTCCAGCCGAGGAGCCGCATCCCGACCCCGGCGCCGAGGCGCGCCATCTCGGTCCCGATCGGACCGAGGCCGACGATCCCCAGGGTCTTGCCGCGCAGCTCGATCCCCCGGAAGACCCCCGGCTCCCAGCGGCCCGCGCGGACGCTCAGGAAGGCGGCGCCGATGTGACGCGTGAGGCCGAGGACGAGCCCGAGGGCGTGCTCGGCCACCGAGGTGGCGCCGTAGTCGGGGGTATGGGTGACGGTGACGCCGCGCCGCCTGGCCTCGGCCACGTCGACGTAGGTCGCGTAGCCGACGCCGAGGAAGCAGACGAAGCGGAGCCGCGGGCACTGGCCGAGCACCTCGGCGTCCATGACCGAGTAGTCGAGGAACACCGCCTCGGCCGGCCGGAGGCGGTCGACGAGCTCGGCCCGATCCCGGGGGGCATCCGTGTAGTAGTCGACCGGCCCCAGCCGCCGGAGCGGCTCCAGGTCCTCGGGCCGCTGGACGCATCCCGACCCTTCCGGGAACACTATGCGCATGGCCGTCCGCGCCGGACCCCGCCGGCCGCGGTGCGGGACGCCCGCGCCCGCGGCGAGGCGCCTCCCCCCTCGATCAGTGGTGGCAGGTGACGCAGTCGAGCGGCGCCGCCGTGCCCGCGGAGACCGACGGCGCGTCGATGCCGTGGGCGCGGTTCGCGGCCCGGTGACACTCCACGCACCAGCCCATGCTGAGCGGGGGCGGCGCCGGCGTGAGGCCGACGAGGTTCAGCAGATCGTTGAAGCGGTTCGGGCCCTCGATCGCCGGGATCCGCATGAGCTGCTGGACCTGGCCGTGGCACGTCTGGCAGGCGAGGCCGGCCCGGATGTGCCCCCGATGCTGGAAGTAGACGAACTCCGGCACCTTGTAGATGCGCACCCAGGGGATCGGCTCCCGGCGCTGCCAGTAGCCCTGGAGCTTCTGGACTTCCGGATTGCCGACGGCGGCGACGATCTTGTGGCAGCCCATGCAGCGCTCCACCGACGGCAGCCCCGCGTACTGCGACCGCCGCGCGTCTACGTGGCAGTACTGACAGCTGATCTGGAAGGCGCCGGCATGGATCAGGTGGCTGAAGAGGATCGGCTGGACGGGCGCGCCCGGCGGATAGATCGGCCCCGCGAAGACCTCGCTCGGCTCCGGCCGCGGCCCGGCGAGCGACCGGACGTAGGCCAGGAGGTCGGCGACCTGCTCCTCGCCGAGGTACGCCTCCCACCCTGGCATGAGCGGCGAGAGCCCGACGGCGGCGCCGCCCTTCTTGATCGTGAGCCGAATGAACTCGTCGGGCAGGTGCGCCAGCACGCGGCCTTCGGTGAGGTTCCACGGCTTGATGGGCAGGCTCGCCGCGGAGGGGCCGTCGCCCCGCCCCTCGGCGCCGTGGCAGGCCGCGCAGTACTGGGCGAAGAGCGCCTTGCCGGGGAGGCCCTCGGCCGCCGGCGCGTCGGCGCGCGGGGCGAGACCCGATCCGGAGCCCCAGCCGAGCAGGGCCCCGACGACGAGCGCGACCGGGACGATCGGCGTTGCGCGCACCCGCCCTAGTCTAATCGGAACCCTCGGGATCGCAAGCCCGGCCGCGGGGGCTCACTTCCGCTTTCGGCGGGGATGGCCCTCGAGCCCCCGCTCCCAGAGGTACTCCGGCTCGCCGAGGTGCTTGCCGACCCACCGCGAGAGCACGAAGAAGACGTCGCTCAGCCGGTTCACGTAGCGGAGGGGCCCCTCGCCCATCGGCTCCGCCCGCGACAGCGCCAGGATCTCGCGTTCCGCCCGGCGGCACACGGTGCGGGCCAGGTGGAGAAAGCCGCCGACGCGCCCGCCCCCCGGCAGCACGAAGGACCTGAGCGACGGGAGCTCCTTCTGGCAGCGGTCCATCAGCTCCTCGAGCTCCTTCACCTCGGCGTCCCCGACACGGTGCATGCCCTCGTAGGCCGCGTCGTCCGGGGTCGCCAGCTCGCTGCCGAGGTCGAAGAGCTGGTTCTGCAGGCGCCGCAGCACCCCGTCGAGCCAGCGGTGCTTGTCGTCCTCGGCCAGGCGCTCCGCGTTGAAGACGCGCGCCAGGCCGACGGTCGAGTTCAGCTCGTCGACCGTCCCGTAGGCGACGATGCGCGGGGAGTCCTTGGGCACGCGCTTTCCGCCGACCAGCGCGGTGGTGCCCTTGTCGCCGGTGCGGGTGTACACGCGGGTGATGCTGATCGTCATGCCGCCGCCTCCTGGCCCGCGGCGCGCCGGGGCGCGCGCCGGCCTCGACCGGCCCGCGTCACCAGTACTTCGGGAAGTCCGGCTCCTCGCGGGTCAGCACCTCCACCAGGGCGGCGCGCCCGGCCTCCGTCTCCGCGATCGCCCGCCGGAGAGCCGGCGCCAGCTCGTGCGGCTTCTCCACCCGCTCCGCGTAGCCGCCGAGCCCGTCGGCGACCTTCGCGTAGTCGCCCGACAGGTAGCGCGTCCCGTAGCGCTCGGTCGCCACGGGCAGGTACTTGTCGTAGCCCCCCATGAGGCCGTTGTTCATGACGACCGTCAGGATCGGGAGCTTCGAGCGCACGGCCGTCTCGAAGTCCATGCCGACCATGCCGAACGCGGCGTCGCCCATCAGGTTCACCACGAGCTTGTCGGGGGCGGCGAGCCGGGCGCCCATGGCGAGCCCGAGCCCGGCCCCGAGCGGCGTGCTCTTGCCCCAGCCGATGTAGCCGTGCGGGATGAGCGACTCCCAGAACGGGACGATCTGGTCGCGGGGATTGCCGGAGTCGTGGGTCACGATCGTGCGCCGCCGGTCCACGGTGTGCATCAGGTCCCAGATCACGCGGAACGGGCTCAGGGGGACGGCGTCGGAGGTGAGGCGCGGCATCCACTCGCGGAGGAAGTCCGCCTTGACGGCGGCCACCTCACGGGCGGCGGTGGCGTCGCCCTTGCGGCCGTTCGGCCCCGCCTGGCGGATCACCTCGTCGGCGAGCTGGCGCAGCACCGCGCGCGCATCGCCGAGCACGGCGTGGGCGATCGGGTAGTCCTTGTTGACGTCCTCCTCGTCGATCGTCACCTGGACCATCGTCTTGCCGGCGGGGATCGGGACGACGAACACCGACCGCGTGAAGCTCGTCCCGACGCCGAAGACGAGGTCCGCCTTGCGGAGGAAGTGGTCGACCATCTTCGTCCCCGACAGCGCGCCCGCGCCGAGGGCGAGCGGGTGGTCCTCGGCGAACGCGCTCTTGCCCTGGAGCGTCGTGAGGACCGGAACCTGGGTGAGCTCGGCGACCGCGCGGAGCTCCTCCCAGGCCTCGGCGTAGAGGACGCCCTGGCCGGCGACGATGACGGGCGCCTTCGCGGCGAGGAGCATCCGGACGGCCTCCTTGACGTCGTTTGGGTCGCCGATCGGCGCCGACCGGCGGACCGGCGCGTAGCGGAAGCTCTCGTCCGGGATCTCCTCTTTCATCACGTCGGTCGGCACCTCGAGCAGCACGGGCCCCGGCTTGCCGTGGCGCAGGAGCGTGAAGGCCCGGCGCAGCATCTGGGGGATGCGGTGGGCGTGGGTGACGACCTCCACCCACTTCGTGACCTCGCGGTAGTTGTAGATCGCCTGGAAGTTTGGCGGGACCCCCTGCCGCTGCCGCTCGACCGCGCTCGGCAGGACGAGGACCGGACTCGCGTCGGCCCAGGCGTGGGCGACGCCGCCGAACGCGTTCTCGGTGCCCGGCCCGTACTGGACGGCGGCGACGCCGATCTTGCGGCCGCTCGAGACGCGGGAGAGCCCGTCGGCGATGTTGACCGCCACCCGCTCGGTCCGGGCGCAGATCGGCCGGATCCCGGCCGCGGCCGCGCCCTCGATGATCGCGTTGTTCGGGAAGCAGGCCAGCGACTCGACTCCCTCGGCCTTCAAGACCTTCGCGATCGCGTGATTGCCCAGCATAGCGCTCCTCAGGTGGTGAGACGGGGTCTCCGTTCGTGAAAGGCGACGGCGATGCGGAGCTGCTCGAGGTACTGCGCGAGCTTCTTGCCGCCGAGGTCGATCGCGGTCGTGCGGAAGAACTCGATGACCTCCCGCTCGAGGGCGGGCGTGGCCAAGCCGACGACGCCTTCCCACATGCGCCGGTAGGCGCTGGTGGGGTACCTCGCGGCCATCTCCTGCCAGTGCGTCCGCGCGAACCGCCACGCCAGCTCCCGCACGTACACGTTCATGAGCATCGCGCGCACGACGAAGGGCGCGTCCTGCGTCCGAAAGTCGCCGTTGAGCGTTCGCTCGAGGGTCCGCGCCGCGAGCTCCGGCGGGCGGAACGCGGCGAGCGCGTAGAGGTAGCGCTGCTCGTCCTGCGGGGTCCGCGCCGTCCGAAACCGGGACAGGGCGTCGTCGTACTCGGCGGGGCCGCCCGCGAAGGCGGTGATCGCGATCGCCGCCGAGAGCACCGGCGGATCGACGAGCGTCGGGTCGTCGCGATAGATCTCGCGCGCCCGCGCCTGGACGGCGGGGTCGTCGCCGAGGGTGCCGATCGCCCCGAGCAGGTCGCCGCGGAGCTGCCGGGTGAGCTCCCCCTCGCCGGCCCGCGGCGCCCAGCCGAGCCGGGCGACCATCGGGCCGAGGCGGTCCCGCACGAGGGCCCGGAGGCGCGGCCCCTCCGCGGCGTCGAGCACGCGGTTCAGATACGCGAACGAGCCGATGAGCCCGGTCCAGACGTTCCGGTCCGTCTCCGCGCGGAAGCGCGCGGTCAGCTCGAGGTACTCGGCGAGCGGGCTCACGCCCGCCACCGTCGACGCCCACGCGTCGTTGACGAGGTTGAAGCGCTCGATCGGGGTCGCGACGGCGGCGGCGTGCGCCGCGAGCGCGGCGAGGAGCGGCGGCGCGTAGCGGACGCGGTAGTAGCCGTGGCCCCCCGCGTTCACGATCACCCAGTCGAGGGCGCCCGACAGCTCGAGGCGCTCCTCGGCGCCGGTCAGCAGGCGCTGCTCGGTGCGCACGACGCCCCCGGTCCGGACTCTGAGCGCGACCGGCACGTGCCAGCGCTGCCGGTCGGCGTCGGCGGGCGCTGGCAGGTAGGTGAATCGCTCCTGGGCGAGGACGAGACGGCCGCCCGCCTCGGCGACGGTGATGACGGGATAGCCCGGCGAGAAGACCCAGGCCTCCATGACGTCGGCGGCGCCGAGCGCCTCCCCGAGGTCGCGGGTCTCCGTGTTGCCGAACTCGTGCCGGGCCAGGTACCGCCGGATCCCGTCCCGGAACGCCTCCGGGCCGAGGTGCTGCTCGAGCATGCGGAGCACGGAGGCGCCCTTCTCGTACGTGAGCGCGTCGAACATCGCCTCCGCCTCCTTCGGCGCCGTGACCGGGAACTCGACCGGCCGCGTGCTCCGCAGCCCGTCGAGGGCGAGCGCCGCTGCCCGCGACACGCCGAACGTCACCCAGCGCTCCCACTCCGGCTTCCAGGCGTCGACGCACAGCATCTCCATGAAGGTGGCGAAGGCCTCGTTGAGCCAGATGCCGTTCCACCACGCCATCGTCACCAGGTCGCCGAACCACATGTGGGCGACCTCGTGGGCGACGACGTCGGCCACGCGCTCGAGTTCGTTGTGGGTGGCCGTCTTTTCGTCGACGAGCAGCGCCGTCTCCCGGAACGTGATCGCGCCCAGGTTCTCCATGGCGCCGGACGCGAAGTCGGGAATGGCGAGCAAATCGAGCTTGTCCCCGGGATAGGGCATCCCGTAGTACTGCTCGAAGAACTCCAGCGAGAAGGCGGCGATCGCCTGCCCGAAGCGCGCGATCGGCTGCTTGCCGGGCATGCACCAGACCCGCACGGGCGTCCGGCCGACCAACACCGGGTCGGTCGCTTCGAGCTCGCCCACGACGAAGGCCACGAGATACGTCGACATGACGATCGTGTCGGCGAACCGCACGGCCTTCGTGCCCGGCCGGGGGCCCGGCCGCGTCTCGAGAGCCCGCGTGTTCGACACCGCGGCCAGCTTCTCGTCGACCACGAGCGTGGCCGCGAACACGGCCTTGAACGCGGGCTCGTCCCAGCACGGGAAGGCTCGCCGGGCGTCGGTCGCCTCGAATTGGGTGGCGGCGAGCAGGTGCTCGACGCCGTCGGCGTCCGTATACCGGCTCCGGTAGAAGCCGCGGAGCTTGTCGTTGAGGGCGCCGGTGAACGCGAGCCGAAGCCGCCACCGCCCGGGCGCGAGCGGCTCGGCGAACACGAGCCGGGCGCGCTCGTGGGCGGGCTCGAGCTCGGCGCGCGCCGCGACCTGCCGGCCCCCCTCGTCCCAGGCCAGGACGGCGCCGATCTCGAGGTCGGCGGCGTTGAGCAGGACCTCCCGCGTGGCCTCGCCCACCGTCACCGTGACCGTCTCCTCTCCGGCGAAGGCGGCCGTCCGGAGGTCGGGCGTGAGCGTGAGCTCGTAGCGGCTCGGGACGACCGTGCGCGGCAGGCGGTACGGATCGCTCATGGGGTCGCGCTTACCCTTTCTCGAGCCCAGCCTGCTCGGGTCCGCTGGGCCAGGCATCATTATCCCTCACCGGGCGAGCCCCCCCCGGCGAGCGCTCCCCGTCAGGCCACCAGCTCGAACTTCTGGAGCGAGCGGATCTCGCGCGGCGGGTTCTCGTGCTGGCCTTTGAAGGTGTACGCGACCTCCGCGACGTAGAAATCGCCGCGCGAGTCGACGGCCACGGCGTGCGGCGCCACGAACTCCCCCGGCCCCTCGCCATAGAAGCGGCCGCCGATCCGCGCCAGCAGGTCGCCCTTGTTCGAGAGGATGCTCACGCGCGCGCCCAGGTTCGCCACGGCCGCGTTCACGGCGAGGCTCGTCGGGATCTCGCCGACGTAGAACGTCCCCCCGTTCCGGCGGTCGGCGCCGAGCCCGCACGGGCGGTGGAGGTTGTTCCACTGGCCGAGGTACCCCCCCTTCGCGTCGAAGATCTGGATCCGATGGTTCTCGCGGTCGGCCACGTACACGAGCCCCTCGGCGTCGGTGGCGATGTTGTGCGGGAGGTTGAACGCGCCCGGATCGGTCCCGGGCTCGCCCCACGAGAAGAGATGTCGGCCCCGGGGGTCGTACTTGTGAACGCGCGAGTTGCCGTAGCCGTCGGAGACATAGATGTTGCCGGTCTTCGGGCAGAGCGCGACGTGGGTCGGGCGGTTGAAGGGCTTGCCGCCCTGGAGCTCCGCCGGCTTGTCCGGATCCCCGATCGTGAGGAGGAGCTTACCGTCCGGAGTGAACTGGCGGACCGTGTGCTGGAGGTCGTCGGTCAGCCAGACGGAGTCGTCCGGACCGATCGTGATCCCATGCGCCCGCCGCACCCTGCCCTCCCCCCAACCGCGGAGGAAGGTGCCCTGGCGGTCGAATTCGATCACGGGGTGCTCGCCCCGGTTGAAGACCCAGACGTTGTCCTGGCGGTCCACGGCGACGCTCGTGGCCTCCACGAAGCGCCAGCCATCCGGGAGCTTGCCCCAGCCCTCGACGACCCGGTAGTTCATAGCAATCTCCCGGCGCGGAAACCCGGCCCTTCAGGGCGCGGAGGAGCGCCAATCTCTGTGGTAGACCGTCTCCGGTTGGAGCTGAGCACGCGCTCCGCGAGCGGCCCTGGCGATAACCAAGCCGTGAGCCCGCTCAGACAGCCGTCGAAACGACGGTGGGGCTGGACGGGGAGGCTACCGCGCAGCCGGGCGGGCCGACGAACCGTCAACCTGGAACCGCAAGGCCAGGCTCCTGGATTCAAGGCCGGGCTCCTTTCTCTGAAAGCCCCGGACTTCAGTCCGGGTGATGTTTACACTTTCCTCCCTCGATGCCGCCCGGTACCATTCCGGGCGGCATGCCGCTGGCCCCCGTCAACGGTCTCTCACTCTACTACGAGGCTCGGGGAAGGGGGAGCCCACTCGTTCTCGTGCACGGCTTCGCGTGCGGTCTCCGCATCTGGGACGCCCAGGTGCGGGCCTTCGCCGCGCGGCATCGCGTGCTCACCTACGACGTGCGCGGCCACGGCCTCTCGGACGCGCCGGCCGACGCCGCCGCCTATTCGCAGCCGATCTCGGTGGACGACCTCCGTGGCCTCCTCGCGCACCTCGGGATCCGCCGGGCCGTCGTGGGTGGGCTCTCGATGGGCGGCAACATCGCCCTCAACTTCGCCCTCGCCTACCCGGCGACGGTGCGCGCGCTCATCGTCGCCGACACCGGCGCCGGCTCCGACGGCACCGCCGAGTGGCAGGCCGGCGCCCGCGCCCTCGCCGGGATCCTCGACCGCGACGGAATCGAGGCCTTCGCCGATGCGGCGCAGGAGAACCCGCTCTTCGCGCGCTACGCCGCCCGGGGGCCGGAGGCGACCCGGTTCATCCGGTCGTGTCTGATGACACACCGTGCCCGTGGCCTCGCCCACACGGCGCGGGAGGTGCTCGCCCGACGGCCCACGGTTTACTCGCTGGAGGCGGAGCTGCGCCGGCTCCGGGTCCCGACGCTCCTGATCGTCGGCGAGCACGACGAGCCGTGCGTCGCGGTCCATCGCTTCATGGCGGAGACGATCCCGGGCGCCCGACACCTCGTGCTCCGAGGCGTCGGGCATCTGACACCCCTCGAGGCGCCGGCGGCGTTCAACGCCGCGGTCCGCCGCTTCCTGCGCTAGCGACTTTGGATGTACTCCTTCAGATACCGGTTCTCGTACTCCGTCTCGTCCAGGGTCGCCTTGACCACGTCGCCGATGGAGATCATCCCCGCCACGTGGTCGCCGTCCATGACCGGCAGGTGCCGGATCCGGTTCTGCGTCATGATCCCCATCGTGTAGCCGATCTCGTCGTCGGGCACGCCGATGATCAGGTCCCGCGTCATCGCCTCGCGTACCGGGACGCGCCCGAGCTCTGCGGCGCGGTCGACGCACTCGCGCAGCACGTCGCGCTCGGTGATGATCCCCACCGCGCGCCGCTCGGCGTCCTCCACGAGGAGGGCCCCGACGCGATGCTGCATCAGGATCTGCACCGCGTCCTGCACGGTCTGGTCGGGGCGCACGGTGTAGACGTGGTGTCCCTTGACCCGGAGGATGTCTCGGAGCTTCATCGTCGCACCTCGCACGAAGCTGTCATGCCCCGCTCAGGCGGGTCGATGGAGACGGAGAGCCACGATGTCGCGATGGTAGTCCGGCCTCCCGTGGGCGGTCAAGCTCGGCCGGCGGGCGGCGGCCGCGTCGCGCGCGCGGCACCGGCATGACGGGGCCCGTGCGCGATGACCGGCGCCGGATCGCGATCGCCACCAACCCCTACGGGGGGGCGCCGTCCCACCGCCGGCCCGCGGAGGCGCTGGCGGCGGCGCTCGCGCGCCGGGGTCTCGAGCCCCACGTCTTCTGGGAGAGGCGCAAGCGCCGCGCGGCGCTCGCCGACCCCGACCTCGGCAGATCCTGGCGGTGCGCGGTGGCGGTAGGGGGCGACGGCACGGTCGCCGACGTGATCAACGAGATGCCGCCCGGCCTGCCGCTCGCAGTTCTGCCCGCGGGGAACGAGAACCTGTTCGCGCGGGCGCTCGGCTCCCCCGCCGACCCAGAGACGCTGGCGGCCGCGATCCTGGCCGGGCGCACCCGGCGGATCGACCTCGGGCGGGCCGGCCGGCGGCTCTTCAGCCTGATGGTCGGGATCGGCTTCGACGCGGAGGTCGCGCATCGCGTCGCGCGCCGGCGCCGGGGGCCGGGGTCCTTCCGCCCCGTCGGCCGGTGGCGGTACCTCCTGCCGATCCTGGGGGCGCTCCGGCGCCTGCCCCCCGGTCCGGTCGAGGTCCAGGCCGACGGCGTCCGGGCGCGTGGCGCCCACTGCCTCGTGTTCAACCTCCCGCACTACGCCTGTGCCCTCCCGCTGGCGGGCGACGCCCGGCCCGACGACGGCCTGCTCGACTGGATCGTCCTCGAGCGGCCGGGCCGCCTGGCGCTGGCGCGCTACTCGCTCGCGGTGCTGCGGTCCGCGCATCTCGGGCGGCCGGACGTCCGCCACGGCCGCGCCCGCCACCTCCGGATCGTCGGCGGGCCGCTCGCCCCGGTCCAGCTCGACGGTGACCCCGCTGGCTTCACGCCGGTCGAGATCGAGGTCTTGGCGGACGCGCTCGCCGTCATCGTGCCCTGACGTCAGGCGAGGGTGGCGGCGGGCGGGCGGCGCGCCCAGAAGCCGGCCGCCTGCTCGTAGGCGTGGCCGACCTGGAGCACGGTCGTCTCGTCGAAGGGGCGGCCCACGATCTGGAGCGCCTGGGGCAGGCCCGACCCGGTGAAGCCGCACGGCACCGACAAGGCCGGCAGGCCGAGGCCGTTCAGCGGACGCGTGAGCCGGGCGAAGCGCGCCATCCGCCGGACGACCTCGCCCGGGGCGCCCGCCGTCACCTGGTCGAGCGCGGGCGCGGGTTCCGGGATCACGGGAGTCAGCAGCACATCGACCTCGGCGAAAACCTCCCGGACGAACTCGCGGGTGAGGCGGGCGCGGATCCGCGCCGCCTGGAGATAGTCGTAGGCCGACACGTGAAAGCCGAGCTCGAGCCGCGCCCGGACCACCGACCCCAGCTCGTGGGGGCGCTCCCGGACGATCCGCGCGTGGACGGCCGAGCTCTCGCACCAGCTGATGAGGCTCGCGACGTCTGTCATCGGTTGCGGGTCCGGCAGCTGGAGCTCCGTCACCACGGCGCCCAGGCGCCCGATCACGCTCGCCGCCTCGCGGACGGCCGCGGCGACCTCGGGGCTCACGCCGTCGAAGTAGTAGTTTTCGGGCAGGCCGACGCGGAGCCCGGCCACCCCGCGGGCGAGCGCCCCCGCGTAGTCGGGCACGGCGCGCCGGCTCGAAGTCGCGTCGGCTGGATCGTGGCCCGCCATGGCGCCGAGCATGAGTGCTGCGTCGGCCACCGTCCGCGCCATCGGCCCGAGGTGGTCGAGCGACCAGGACAGGGGCATCGCCCCCGCCCGGCTCACGCGCCCGTAGGTCGGCTTGAGCCCGACGATGCCGCAGCAGGCCGCCGGCAGCCGGATCGAGCCGCCGGTGTCGGAGCCGACCGCGCCCAGGACGAGGCCGGCCGCGACTGCCACGCCGCCGCCGCTCGAGGACCCTCCGGCGGCGCACCCCGGGCGCCACGGGTTCTGGGCGTCGCCGTGGTGCGGGTTGTCGCCGAACGGGCCGAGCGCCAGCTCCGTCATGTTGAGCTTGCCGAGGCCGACCGCGCCCGCGCGTCGGAGCCGCCGGACCGCCTCGCACTCGCGCGCGTCGACAAAGTACTCGCGCGTCTTGGTGCCGCACGAGGTCGGGAGCCCCGGCACGTGGCAGAGGTCCTTCCACGCCATCGGCACGCCCGCGAGCGGGCCACCGGGGCGCCCGGCGCCGAGTTCCCGCTCGAGCGCCGCGGCCGCCGCGAGCGCCCCCTCGGTGTCCACGGTGATGAAGGCCCGGAGGGCCGCGTCCTGGCGGTCGATCCGCCCGAGGGACTCCCGGACGATCTCGACCGGCGAGACGCGTCGCGCCGCGAGGGCGGACGCGAGCGCGGCGATCGTCCAGTCACCCCCGCTCAGGTTCGGCCTCGAGCACGGCCACGAGCCGCGACGGCTCCTCGGCGAGGGCGAGATCGGCCGCGGCGCGCTCGATCCCGGCGGCGGCGCCCGCGAGCGCCGCGCGGAGCACGCCCTCCCCGTCGGTCATCGCCGCGCCCGGCCCCGCCCCGCGGCGCGCATCGCGGCTACTGGAGCGGCGAGAACTGCGTCGGCCGCCAGATCTTGTTCACGACCCGCTCGACCAGCGGGCCGTTGGCCTCGGTGGTCTTCCGCGCGGCCAGCCACTCGGGATCGGCGAGGAAGGTCTTCCACGCGCGCTCCCGGTGCGCGAGGTCGTCGTACGCACAGATATAGACCAGCTCGTTGGACTCGCCGATGACCGTCTCCCAGAACCCGACGACGCCGATGCCGTGCTTCTTGAACATCTTCATCGTCACGTCGGCGAAGCGGCGCTGGAGGTCGGGCATCCGGCCCGGCATCACGTAGTAGGCGCGATACTCGTAGATCATGCTCTCCTCCCTCAGGTCGCTCGAGTGCGCGGGGCGGCACGAGGATACATCATCGGCGGCCCGTCCGGGGATGGCGGCACGGCGGGGGCCCGGGGATCCCGCGCTCGGCGGGCGCCCGTGATCTGCTACTATTCCACCCCGGACGTCAGGAACGGAGAGACGCGAGCCTATGGCCAACGCCGTCCAGGACGCCCGGGCGCCGCTCGGGGTCGAGCCCGTGGAGTGTCCCGTCAGGCCGGCCGGCCCCTCGGCCGCGCTCCGGAGGCAGTGATGTTCCAGGTTGGACTCACCCGCGACTTCCTGATGCCCGACGGCTCGCTGGCCTTCGGCGACATCGGCCTCGACCTGCTCGAGCAGGCGCCGGGCGTGAAGCACGAGTTCCTCGCCGAGAATACGAAGGAGCTGACGGCGGACCAGGTGCGCGACTTCGACGCCCTCCTAGTCCTGGCCCCGCGCGTCACCGGCGCCACCCTCGCGGGCGCGGATCGCCTCACCGTGCTCGCCCGATTCGGCGTCGGCTACGACACCGTGGACGTGGACGCGTGCACCCGGAACGGAATCCTCCTCACGATCACGCCCGACGGCGTGCGGCGGCCGGTCGCGACCTCGGTCATCGCCTTCGTCCTCGCCCTGAGCCACAAGCTGTTCGTCAAGGACCGGCTCACCCGCGACGCCCGGTGGGGCGAGAAACTCGCCCACATGGGGGTCGGGCTCGTGGGCCGGGTCCTCGGCATCGTGGGCTTCGGCAACATCGGCCGCGAGGTCGCCAAGCTGGCCGCCCCGTTCGACCTCCGCGTCATCGCCGCCGACCCGTACGTGACGCGCGAGCAAGCGGCCGCCGCCGGGGCCGAGCTGGTCGACCTCGACACGCTCATGCGGACCGCCGACTTCGTGAGCGTGAACTGCGCGCTGACCGCGGAGACCCGGCACCTGATCGACGCCCGGCGCCTCGGCCTGATGAAGCGGACCGCGTTCCTGATCAACACCGCGCGCGGCCCGGTGGTCGACGAGCCGGCGCTGGTGGCGGCGCTGCGCGAGCGCCGGATCGCGGGCGCCGCGCTCGACGTCTTCGAGCAAGAGCCGCCCGACCCCGCGAACCCGCTCTTCACGCTCGACGGCGTGCTCCTGGCCCCCCACGCGGTCTGCTGGACCGACGAGTGCTTCCTCAACATCGGGCGGAGCGCCTGCCAGTCGATCCTCGACGTCGCGGCGGGGCGGCTGCCCCGCCACATCGTGAACCGCGCGGTCGTGGAGACGCCGCGCCTTCAGCAGAAACTCCGCCGCCACGGGGAGGGACGGTAAACATCGCCCGGACTGAAGTCCGGGGCCTTCAGGAGGAAGGCGCGGTGCATTCAATCCGAGGGCCGGGCCTTGCGGTTCCAGGTTGCCGCTTCATCGGACCCCGGTACCGCAGCGTAGCCTCAGCAGCCAGCACCACCGTCGTTTCGACGGCTGTCTGAGCGCACCCACGGCGTCGTTATCGCCAGGGCCGCTCGCGGAGCGCGTGCTCAGCTCCAACTGGGGACAATCTACCACGGAGGTCGGCGCTCCTCCCCGCTCTGAAGGGACGGGGTGTCCGCGCCGGGGAGTTCTATGAGAACCAACACGGTGAAGCGCACGCTCAGTCAGGGCGGCGTCGCGATCGGCACGATGTTCTTCGAGTTCAACACGACCGGCGTCGCCCGCATCGCCGCCAACGCCGGCGCCGACTTCGCGCTGTTCGACACCGAGCACACCGGTTGGGACGCCGACACGATCCGGACGCTGATGGCGACGGCCCGCGCGGCGGCCCTCGTGCCGATGGTCCGGGTGCCCGCGACCCAGTACCACCTGATCGCGCGCCCCCTCGACCTCGGGGCCATGGGGATCATGATCCCGATGGTGGAGAGCGAGGAGCAGGCGCGGCTCTTCGTGCGCTCGGCGAAGTACCCGCCCGACGGGGGGCGCGGCGCCGCCTTCGGGGTCGCCCACGACGACTACGAGGGCGGCGACGTCGCCGCCAAGATGACGAGCGCCAACGCCGAGGTGCTGCTGATCGGCCTCATCGAGACCGCGACCGGGATCGAGAACGTCGAGAAGATCGCCGCCGTCGACGGACTCGACGTCCTCTGGATCGGCCACTTCGACCTGACGAACTCGATGGGCATCCCGGGCCAGTTCACGCACCCGAAGTTTCTCCGCGCGGTTGACGGCGTGCTCGAGGCCTGCCGGCGCCACGGCAAGGCGCCGGGCTTCATGGCCGCCGACGTGGAGACGGGCCGCAAGCTCCTGTCCCAGGGGTTCCGCTGCCTCGCCTACTCGGGCGACATCTGGCTCTACGCGCAGGCCCTCCGGCAGGGCGTGACCGCCCTCCGGGAGGCAGCCCGCGCCGGGGGCCCCGCGACGCGCGCCTGAGGCCGCCCGCCCGACGGCCCGCTTTCGCTCGGCCGGGGGGTTCCGTACAATCGACGGGCCGTCGGCCGGAGGACCCGGAGGCTCTGGAATGACAGACTGGATCGTGCTGCGCGGCGCCGCCGCACCGCCGCCGCGGCGAACCGCGCTGCAGGCGGGCCCGCTCTCCCTCGACTACGAGACGGGCGCCCTCCGCCGGATCCGCCTCGGCGACCGGGAGGTCCTGCGGCAGGTCTATGTCGCCGTGCGCGACCCGGACTGGGACACGATCGAGCCGGTCATCTCCGATCTCCGGATCGACGCCGGCGGCGACCGCTTCGAGCTCACGTTCACCGCCCGGCACGTCCGCGACACGATCGACTATACCTGGCGCGGCCGCGTCACCGGCGACGCGCAGGGCGCGATCCGGTTCTCGATGGACGGGATCGCGAACCGGACGTTCAAGAAAAACCGGATCGGGTTCTGCGTGCTCCACCCCCCGCAGTGCGCCGGGGCGCCGGTCGAGCTCCTCACGGCGGACGGCGCCCGCGAGGCGCGCACGTTTCCCCGCGCGATCGCGCCCTCTCAGCCCTTCCGGAACCTGCGCGGGCTCGCCCACGAGGTCGGGCCGGGCCTCACGGCGGAGGTGCGCTTCGACGGCGACACGTTCGAGACGGAGGACCACCGCAACTGGACCGACGCCTCCTTCAAGACCTACTGCACGCCGCTCTCCCTGCCGCGTCCGGTCGAGGTGCGGGCGGGCGAGAGGATCGCCCAGGCCGTCACGCTGATCCTCCAGGGGGCCGTGCCGGCGGTGGGCGCGGCGGCGCCGAGCGGGTCGGTGACGGTGTCGCTCGGGGAGACGGGCGCCGGACCGCTCCCGCGGCTGGGCCTCGGCCTGGCGAGCCACGGCTGGCCCTTGTCCGCGCGCGAGGCCAGGCGCCTCCGCGCGCTCGGCCTCTCCCACCTGCGGGTCGACCTGCCGCTCGCCGAGCGCGACCTGGAGCGCCGGCTCGCGCGGGCCGCGGTCGAGGCGCGGGCCCTCAGCGTGCCGCTCGAGGCGGCCCTCTTCCTCACCGAGGCAGCCGAGGAGGAGCTCGGGCGCCTGGGCGCGGCGCTCGACCGGCTCGACCCGCCGGTCGGCACGTGGCTCATCTTCCACGTCGCCGAGCTCTCGACCACGGAGAAGTGGGTGCAGCTCGCCCGCCCGGCGCTCAAAGGCGCCCGCCCGGCGGCGCTGATCGGCACCGGCACGAACGCCTACTTCACGGAGTTGAACCGCGGCCGCCCGCCGATCGGGGCGGTGGATCTCGTCAGCTACTCGCTGAACCCGCAGGTGCACGCCTTCGACGACGCCTCGTTGGTGGAGAACCTCGAGGGTCAGCGCGCGACCGTCGAGAGCGCCCGCGAGTTCATCGGCGACCGGCGGCTCGCCGTGAGCCCGGTGACCCTCCGGCCGCGCCTGAGCCCGAACGGCGAGGGCCCCGCGCCCGCGCCCGTCCCCGGCGAGCTGCCGTCCCAGGTCGACCCGCGCCAGATGTCGCTGTTTGGCGCGGCCTGGACCGTGGGGAGCCTCAGGAACCTGGCCGAAGCCGGCGTCTACAGCGTGACCTACTACGAGACGACCGGATGGCGCGGCGTGATGGAGACCGATCTCGGCTCGCCACTGCCCCACAAGTTCCCCTCCCGACTCGGACGGGTGTTCCCGGTCTACCACGTGCTGGCCGACGTGGGCGCCTTCGCGGGCGGTACGGTGATGCCGACCCGGTCGAGCGACCCGCTCCGGGCCCAAGCCCTCGCCGTGCGGAAGGACGGGCGGACCCGGGTCCTCGTCGTCAACCTCGCCCCCGAGCCGCAGCGCCTCACCCTGGTCGGCCTGCCGGCACCGGTGTCGCTTCGGGTCCTCGACCAGTCGAACGCGGAGTGGGCCGCCCGCGAGCCCGAATCGTTCCGCCGTGAGCGGGGGAAGGAGGTCGACGGCGGACACGGCCGGCTCGAGGTGGAGCTCGGCCCGTACGCGGTGACGACGCTGGACTACCCGGCAGTCTAGGAGGGAGCCGAGGACGATGAGTCGGACAATGCGGTCCTTCATCCTGATTCTCGCGATGACGCTGGTCGGCTTCGGATGGACGGCGGCCTGCCACGCGCAGTCCGCCGCCGATATCGCCGTCAAGGCCGCCCAGAAGTATTCGGGCACCACCCTGCGCGTCATCTGGGAGGCCGGGCTCCAGGCCCAGGACCCGCTGACCTTCTCGGGCCCGGAGTGGAAGCGGCTGACGGGCATCACGCTCCAGGTCGTCGAGACCCCCTTCCCCGAGATCTTCTCGAAGATCGTGACCGCCCACCTCGGCGGCTCGCGGGATTTCGACGTGATCAGCTACGTCCCGGCCTGGCAGGCGGACCTGGTGGCGGCGGGGGCGCTCGAGCCCCTCGACCCCTTCCTCGACAAGTACATGCCCAGAGGGTCGCTCGACGACATCCATCCCACCTACCGGCAGTGGCTCAACTGGAAGGGCAAGACGTACGGGGTCTTCGACGACGGCGATGTCTTCGTTATGTATTACCGGCGCGACCTGTTCGCCGAGCCGGCGAACCGGGCCGCCTTCAGGGCCAAGTACGGTCAGGATCTCGTCCCGCCCCGCACCTGGGCCGACTGGGACAAGGTCTGCGGGTTCTTCACCGAGAAGTACAAGCCGACCCTCTACGGCTGCGCCATCCAGCGCACCGAGGGGCAGGACTACTTCTGGACTGAAGAAGCCATGCGGAACAACGGCGTGAGGTTCTTCGATCCGCAGACGATGAAGGCCCAGATCAACAGCCCGGCCGCGGTCCGGACGCTCACGGAGATGGTGAACGCCAACAAGAACATGCCGCCCGGCGTCGAGAAGTGGGGCTTCATCGAGGTCTTCAGCGCCTGGATGGCGGGAAAGGTGGCGATGATCGTCACGTGGCCGCCGCCCGGGCGCTGGTCGGAAGGCTACGGCAATCGCGTGGAGCAGCTCAAGTGGCTGCCGGAGACCAAGGTCATCGGCAAGGTCGGCTACGCGCTGCCCCCGGGGGGGCACCCGGAGCTGGCGGCCGCCTTCAACCTGGGCGTGTCGGTCGAGAGCGCCAACAAGGAGGCCGCCTACCTGTTCATCCAGTGGGCGACCAGCAAAGAGACGAGCCTCAAGCGCGTGATGCTGCCGTTCGCCCTCCGCGATCCGTACCGCCTGAGCCACTACGCGTCGAAGGAGTACCGGGCGCTCTGGCCGCACGCGCCGGAGTACCTGGACACCCTGAAGTCGGGCGCGGAGAAGGGGTTGCTCGACCTCGCGATCCCGGGCGCGCGGGAGTACGAGGAGGCGCTCGATCGGGCGACGGTCGCCGTCTACGCGGGCACCCCGGCCAAGGAGGCCCTCGACAAGGCCGCAGCCGAGTGGGATCAGGTGACGCAGCGCATCGGCGTCGACAAGCAGCGACAGGCCTATCAGGAGTGGGCGAGCAAGCCCAACGCGTATCCGCACTGATCGCGGCGCCCCCCGTCTCCGTCGGGGACGGGGGGCGCCCCGTCCGGCGGCGCGCATGACCGCGGGCTCGCGCACCACCCGCCGGGCGGGCCCACGGTGAACGGGAGCCGGCTGTCGAAGTACGCGATGGTCGCGCCCTCCGTCGTGCTGATCGTCTCCCTCACGATCTTCCCGATCCTCTACCTGCTCTGGATCAGCCTGCTCGACTGGGACCTGCAGCGGGCGGGGCGGGCGTTCGTCGGGCTCGCCAACTACGCCGGCGCGCTCCAGGACCGGCGCATGTGGGAGGCGCTCGCCCACACGCTCTTGATCATGGCGGTGGCCGTGACCGCGGAGCTCGTCCTGGGGCTCGTCCTGGCCGAGGTCCTGGCGGGGGCGTTGCCCGGCAAGCGGGTCGTCATCCCGCTCCTCATCCTGCCCGTCATCATGAGCCCGATCGTGGCCGGCTACGGTTGGCGCATGCTCTGGGACACCCAGTACGGCCCGATCAACCAGCTGCTCGGGTGGCTGCTCGGCCGTCCGGTAACGCTGGTGTGGCTGATCAACTCGAAGACCGTCTACTTCTCGCTGATCGTCACCGAGGTCTGGCAGTGGACGCCGTTCATGTTCCTGGCGCTCCTGGCCGGCCTCGTCGCGATCAGCCCCGAGATCCACGAAGCGGCCGCCATCGACGGCGCTGGTCGCTGGCAGCGCTTCTGGCAGATCACGCTGCCGCTCATCCGCCCGCTCATGCTGGTCGCGCTGCTGATCCGGGCCCTCGACGTGTTCAAGATCTTCGACACGGTCTTCTCCCTCACCTTCGGCGGGCCGGGCACGTTCACGGAGACGATCACCCTCTACGTCTACCTGCTCGGATTCCGCAACTTCCGCCTCGGCTACACCGCGGCCATGGCCGTCCTCGTCCTCGCCCTGGTCTCGCTCGCGACGACCGCCTTGCTCCGCCGCTTCAGCGACGAGTAGAGGGCGCCGGCCGTGCCGAACCCCAGCGCCCCCCGGCCGCGGACCAGGCGGGCGACCTTCGTGCACCGGTACGCGCTCGCCTACCTCGTGGTGGCGGTCGCGCTCGCGTTCTTCCTGTTCCCGATCGCCTGGATGTTCGCCATGGCGGTAAAGCAGCCGGCCGAGTACTTCTCCGCTCCGCCGGTCTGGCTTCCCCGGGCGCCGGACCTGAGTCACTTCCGCCAGCTCGTGCTCAACCGCTCGATCAACTCGCTCGTGAACAGCCTCGTGATCGCGGGCGGCGCCACGCTGCTGGCCCTCCTCGTCGGCTGCCCGGCCGCCTACAGCATGGCCCGCTTCAACACGGGCGGACGGAACTTCGCCTTCTGGGTGCTCTCCCAGCGGATGCTGCCCCCGATCGCGATCGTCTTCCCGGTGTTTCTCCTGTTCCGGATCATCGGCTGGGTGGACACCTACCAGGGGCTGACGCTCCTCTACGCGGCGTTCAACGCCCCCTACGTGGTCTGGATGATGCGCGGGTACTTCCGCGACATCCCGGTCGAGGTGGAGGAGAGCGCGCTGGTGGACGGCGCCTCCACGCTCCGCGTGTTCTGGTCGATCAGCCTGCCGCTGGCGGCGGCCGGGCTGATCGCCACCGGCGTCTTCACGTTCATCTTCAGCTGGAACGAGTTCCTGTTCGCGGTCGTGCTGACCCGCGCCCGCGTCGTCACCGTCCCCGTCGCCATGAGCGGCTACTTCGGCTCCCAGTCGACCTTCTGGGGCGAGGCCGGCGCCCTCAGCCTGATCGCGTCGGCGCCGGTCTTCGTGCTCTCGCTGCTGGTGCAGCGGTACCTGACGCGCGGGCTCACGCTGGGCGCCGTGAAGTAACGCCGCCCCTCGTCCGCCGCGCCGCCCAGACTTATCCACATTTCCACAGTTGTCCCGAGCCCGTGATTCGGACGGTCGGAAGCGGCTCCGCAGCCACGGCGACTCGAAAGCGACGGTCTGGGCGCCCGCCGCGGCGGGCGCGCCGAAAACATCGCGTCGCCATGCGGCGGCGCGGCCGCTGCGCGGCGAAACCCGTGTGTTCTGGGGGGTGAACAAGGGCTTGACACCTTAAGATCACGCTCCCTACCGTGACGAATTGACCCGTGACGAACCGACGTCGGCGTTGGCGGCCGGTGGTACCTCCCACGACTGTCAACGCCCAGGGGGAACGCATGAAACGGGGTCGCACGCCTCAGTCGACCGTGCAACCACGCCGACGCTCTGCAGGGAGAGCCCTGGCCGGCGCTGGCGACGCGGGACACCCAGAACCTCGGCGACCGGTCCGTGGCGTGGATCTGGCGACGATCAAGCGGCGGATTTCGACCGAGCTCGAGGACATCGCCGCGCAGCTCCGGCGCCAGGACGGACCGGTCGTCGCCGAGCACACCCGCGGCGACTTCTTCGACGCGGCCCAAGTCGTCGAGCACCGCGAGCGCGAGCACCTCAACACCGGCCGGCTCGCGCACCGGGCGCGCCGGCTCGCGGCCGCGCTCGAGCGGGTGCGGGCCGGAGCCTACGGCATCTGCGCGGAGTGCGGCGAGGCCATCCCGGGGGCCCGGCTGATGGCCATCCCGGATGCGGACGCGTGCGTTCGCTGCCAGGCCCAGCTCGAGCATGCGCGGGCCGGGAGCGAGGCCGGCGCCGCCGGCGTCCAGTCAGCGTGGAAGCTCGGTCGGCGCCGCGCCCGCGAAGCGTCACCCCGCTCGAGCGCGTGACGTTCGCCGACCTCTGCGCCCGCGTCGACCGCCGCGCGAGCGACGGCCGGGGGTCCCCACGCGCCCTCCCGCCCCGCGCCCAGCGCCGCGGAGAGATCGCGTCCGACACGAACCGGCGCGTCGTGCGCATCGTGGCCGATGGGTCGCCCACGCCGGGGCCAGACGGCGATACGCGAGGGAAGGCCCGGTGCCGGGAGCGCGCGATCCGGAGCCGGCGCTGCTCGCGTCGGGGCTCGGCCAGCTAGCGCTCTCGGGGCGACGAGCGGGCCCGTGTCGGCGTGCCGCCGCTCGGGCTATCGGCCAGTCGGGTTTAAATGATAGCGTTGGCTGCCGTGGAGCCCGATCGAGCGCATCCGGCCCCCGTCATCCGGCGGGCCGTTCCCGAGGACCGCGGCGCCATCGTCGCGTTCTGCCGCTCGACGTGGGGCGCCGAGAGCAGCGACTACATCGAGCGCGTGCTGGACGACTGGCTGACCCGCGACGACGGCGCGCTGGCCGTGGCCGCGATCGACGGGTGCGCGGTGGCCTGCGCCTACGTCCGTCTCCTGTCGCCGCACGAGGCGTTCGTCGCCGGCATGCGGGTTCATCCGTCCCGCCGCCGCTCTGGTCTCTCTCTCGCGCTGACGGACTACTGCCTCCGCTACGCGGCCGACCACGGCCGGTCGACGGCGAGGGTCATCATCGGGTGGAACAACGCGGCCGCGCTCGGCGCCATCGCCCGAGCCGGGTTCCGACGCGTGGCGTCGATGACGCTCTGGGAGCGCGCGGTCGAGCCGGGGGCGCCGGCGCCGGCCGGCGGGGACGGAGACGGGCACCCGCGCCCGCCCCGTCCGCTCGGCACGCTGTGGGCGGTGGGCTGGATGGTGCGGGAGTTGACCGACGCGGACATCGACGAGCGCGCGCGGAGCGGCTGGGCCCTCGCGCGGCACGGCGGGCTCGCGCTGCTCCGGCCGAGCGACGAGCACCTCTGGCTCGCCTGGCTCGCGGGCCCGGCGCCGGCCCGGGCGGCGCTGGCCCGGGCGGCGACGGCACGGGCGGGCGCGCTGGGCCTGCCGCGCTGCCGGGCGCTGCTCGCCACCGACGCCGCCACCGAGCAAGCCCTCGAGGCGGCGGGCTACGCCCGCGGGCTCGAGTACCACGTCTGGGAACGGAGCCTCGAGTAGACATCGCCCGGACTGAAGTCCGGGGCTTTCCGAGAAAGGAGCCCGAGCTTGAGCCCGAGAGCCTGGCATTGCGGGTCCAGGTTGCCGCTTCATCGGGCCGGCTTGCTGCCCGGTAGCCTCAGCGGCCAGCACGACCGTCATTTCGACGGCTATCTGAGCGTACCCGCGGCTTGGTTGTCGCCCGGGCCGCTCGCGGAGCGCGTCTTCAGCTCCAACCGGGGACAGTCTACCGCGGAGGTCGGCGCTCCTCCCCGCCCCGAAGGGCGGGGTTTCCACGCGGGGTGAGGTCTATGACGCTTCGCACGTCGCTCTGCGACCTCCTGGGGATCGAGTACCCGATCGTGCAGTCGGGGATGGGCAGCGTGGCCGGCCCGGAGCTCGCCGCCGAGGTCTCGAAGGCGGGCGGGCTCGGCATCCTCGGCGGCCTGCTGAAGACGGCCGACCAGCTCCGGGACGAGATCCGCCGCGTTCGCGCGCGCACCGCGCGGCCGTTCGGCGTCAACCTATGGCTGCATCAGGAGCTCCGGCCGCCGGTGCCCGCCCACTCGATCGCCGACTCCACCCTGGCCCAGGCCCAAGGCGCGCTGAACGCGTTCCGGGCCCGCCTCGGGCTTCCCCCGTCGACGGCGCGGCCGGCGCCGCCACCCGACCTCATCGCCGAGGCATTCGAGGTCATCCTGGACGAGCGGGTTCCGGTGTGGAGCACCGTCTTCGGCCCCCCCGACCGGGCCATGATCGACGAGTGTCACCGGCGGGGCATCGCGGTGATCGCGATGGTCGCGACCCCGGCGGACGCGCGCACGGTCGTCGCCCTCGGCTGCGACGCCGTCGTCGCCCAGGGCAGCGAGGCGGGCGGGCATCGCGCCACCTTCACCAAGCCGGCGTCCCCGGAGACGGGCGCCATCGGCAGCATGGCCCTCATCCCGCAGATCGTCGACGCCGTCCACGTGCCCGTCATCGCTGCCGGGGGCATCGCCGACGGGCGCGGCCTCGTCGCCGCACTGGCGCTCGGCGCCGCCGGCATCCTGATGGGCACGCGCTTCGTGGCCACGCAGGAGTCGACGGCGGCCGAGGCCTGGAAGAAATCGCTCCTCGAGCGCGACGGCGACTCGACCACCGTGACCGACGTGTTCACGGGCCTCTGGGCCCGCGCCCTGCGCAACCGCTTCACCGAGGAGTACCGGGCCTCGGGCGCTCCCGCGCTCCCGACGCTCTGGCAGGCGGCGGCGGCCCGCGACATCTCCGCCGCCGCGATCCAGGCGGGCGATCCGGACTACTTCCCGATGTGGTCCGGGCAGGGCGTGGGGCTCCTCCACAGCCTGCCGGGGGCGGGCGACGTCGTCGAGACCGTCGTCCGCGAGGCGCGCGCCGCCCTGGACGCCCTCGCGGGGTCCGCCGGTAAACATCGCCCGGACTGACGTCCGGGGCTTTGCGAGAAAGGAGCCCGAGCTTGAGCCCGAGAGCCTGGCCTTGCGGGTCCAGGTTGCCGCTTCATCGGACCGGCTTGCTGCCTGGTAGCCTCAGCGGCCAGCACGACCGTCGTTTCGACGGCTGTCTGAGCGTACCCGCGGCTTGGTTGTCGCCCGGGCCGCTCGCCGAGCGCGTGTTCAGCTCCAACCGGGGACCGTCTACCGCGGAGGTCGGCGCTCCTCCCCGCCCGGAGGGGCGGGGTTTCCACGCGGGGTGAGTTCTATGAAGAGGCCGGCCCTCCTCGCCGCGAGCCTCCTCGGGCTCGCCGCCTGCACGGCCCCCCCGCGGGCGGGGGCGCCCGCGCTCGTGGCGGCGCAGACCACGATCAGCCACGAGCAGGCCGTCGGCGCGCTCTCGGACGCCCGGCAGCTCGTCGAGCGGCACGACTACGCGGCGGCGCGCGCCCGCGTCACCTCGGTCCTCGGCGACGCCGACCGCTGGGAGTGGTTCGACGTCGTGGCCGACGGCCAGTTTCTGCTCGGCGAGCTGGCCGACCGCCTGCGGACGCCCCGCGAGGCGGCGGACGCCTACGCCCGCGCGTACGACGGGGCCCGGAAGCTCGGCGACCTCGAACGCGGCGTCCGCGCGCTCAACGCGCTCACCAACGCGCTCCTCGACGCGGGCGCCTGGGACAAGGCCCGCGAGGCGGCGGGCGCGGCCTCCCGGCTCGCGGCGCGCCGGGGCGACCCCCGCGCGGAGGCCACGGCGGAGAACAACCTCGCCGAGGTCGACCGGATCGCGGGGCGATTCGCGGAGGCGCGCCAGGGCTACGAGCGCGCGCTCCGGCTGGCCCACCAGGCCGGCGACCGCGCGGCGGAGGCCGCGATCCTACTGAACCTCGGCGTGACCGAGCGGCGGGCCGGACGGCTCGGCCCGGCGCGGGCGCGCTTCGCGGCGGCGCAGCGCCTCGCCCGCGTCCTCGACGACAAGCGTGCGGACGCCTACGCGCAGTGGCACCTCGACCAGCCCGAGGCCGAGATCCGCCGGAGCGGGGCGACCCCGACGGAGGGGGACGATCGGTGAAGCTGGACTGCGGCATGCTCACGCACGATCTCAAGACGACCCCCGACTACGCGCGGAAGGTCGAGGCGCTCGGCTTCGACTGCCTCTGGTCGTCGGAGACGCAGCACGACCCGTTCCTCCCCCTCGCCGTCGCCGCCACCGCGACCACCACGATCAAGCTCGGCACCGCGATCGCGGTCGCCTTCCCGCGGAGCCCGATGGTGCTCGCCCACCTCGCGTGGGATCTGCAGAAGGCCTCGGGGGGGCGTTTCATCCTCGGCCTCGGAACCCAGGTGAAGGGGCACAACGAGCGCCGCTTCTCGGTGAAGTTCGAGTCGCCGGGGCCGAAGCTCCGCGAGGTCGTGCAGGCCCTCCGCGCGATCTGGGACACCTGGCAGAACGGAACCCGGCTCGACTTCGAGGGCCGGTTCTATCGCTTCAACCTGATGACGCCCTTCTTCAACCCCGGCCCGATTCCCGACCCGCGGATCCCGATCTTCATCGCGGGAGTGAACCGGTACCTCTGCCGGGTCGCCGGCGAGGTGTGCGACGGCCTCCACGTGCACCCGTTCAACAGCGCGACCTACTTGGGCGAGTACGTGCACCCCGCCGTGACGGAGGGCCTCCAGGCCTCCCGCCGTTCCCGGGCCGACTTCACATTCGCCAGCTCCACCCTCGTCGTGGTCGGCGACACCCCGCAGGAGCTCGAGCAGGGCCGCCGGGCGGTACGACAGCAGATCGCCTTCTACGCGTCCACCCGCACCTACGAGCCCGTCTTGGCCGCCCACGGCTGGCAGGATCTGGTCCCGCACCTGCACCGCAAGTCCGTCGAGGGCGACTGGACGGGCATGGCCGACCTGATCACCGACGAGATGGTCGACACCTATGCGGTCACCGGCAGCTACGACACGATCGGCACGCGGATCCGGGAGCGCTACCGGGGGCTCCTCGACCGCACGGGCCTCTACCAGCCGACCGCGCCCGGCCTCGACGATCCGCGCCTGCCGCGGCTCGTGCGGGAGTTCAACGGCTCGCGCCCGTAGATCTGCGCGAGCTGGCGCGCCGCCCAGCGCACGGCGTCGGCGGGCGCCCCCCTGGACGGCCCGGGCGTACATGTCCGTGACGATATGCTTCGCGTACACCTCGCCGGCCCTGGCGTCGGGCGGTCCCGCGTAGCCGAACATCCGGGAGGCGCGGGCGACCGTCCGGAACGGCCGGAGCGGCGGGTCGACGCGCTCCCACATCGGGTCCCGTTCCCGCCCCGACGTTGTCGCCTCCGGCCCCGAGCCAGCGGCCGAACTGCTCGCGAGCGTGGAGCCAGCGGAGGCGCTCCCGCGCCGCCGGCTGGTTCGGCGAGGAGGCCAGGACGCCGGGCGAGAACACCGCCGGATAGCCGGGGGTCGGGACGGCGCCGGGAAGTGCGCGATATCTTCGAACATCGGCGCGCCCCGCTCGTCCCTGATCCACTCGGGCCGGCGCTTGGCCGCGAAGTAGATCGGCGCGCGATCCGGGGCCGCGCTGCGCTTGGCCACGACGTAAATCGAGGCGCCGTTCAGGGTCGCGCTGATCTTCCCCGGTGAAAGGCGCGATTGTTGTCCGAGTCGTCCCAGCGCACGCCGGTCTCGTCGCAGGCCTCCGTCCAGAACGCCGTCATTCATTTCACGGACTCGAGCGTGGCGCGGGAGTCGAGCACGACCCGGCCGCCGCTCGCGTCGACCTCGGCGCCCCCGAAGGCCCAGAGGATCGGGCAGGCCCAGGCGGGGGCGTCGCCGAGCGTGTAGCTGAGGGAATGGCCGACGGGGCGGCCCCGCCGCTTGAGCCGGGCCCCGATCTGTCGTACTCGTCGAGCGTCTGCGGCGGCGCCAAGGCTCCCACGTCGGCGAACCAGGGCCGGCGGTCGGCGACCAGGAACGGCACGACCCCGTACGGCAGCGCCAGCCAGCGCGAGCCGGCCCGCGCCGCCGCCGCGGCCGCCGGGTAGTACCCATCCTGGTCGCGGGTCTTCCACTCGCAGAGATCCCCCACGTCGGCGAGCGAGTCCCGGTAGAGATGGGGCCAGTTGTGCGGCATGAGGACGACGTCGGGGCCGCGGCGGGCCTCGGTCGACGCGACGAGCCGGGCCGGGGGGCGTGTCGGCGTCGACCCGCTCCAGCCGGACCCCGTCGCCGTCTGCCGCGTGTAGGCGGCCAGCTGGCGCTCGAGTTCCACGTCCGCCTCGGGGGATGAAGTCGATCCACTGGAGCAGGTGGATCGTCGTCGGCCGGGCGCGCGCCGGCGCGCGTCGCGTGGAGAGAATTCCGCCGAGGCCGGCGGCGACCGTCAGGCCGGCGGCCCCGGCGCGCTGGACGAATGTCCGACGGTCGATCGACCGGAGCCGCGAAGGCCGCACGCCTCCACCCTACGCCTCCGGCGGCGCCCGAGCCCGCGCGGGGCGCGTGCTACAATCGGCCGCGGTCGCCCGCCCGCGGCCCCGCGATGGTGAACGAGGAGAATCCATGAAGGCGCTCGCGTTCAACGAGTTCGGCGGCCCCGACAAGCTCCGCCTCCAGGAGGTGCCCGAGCCCCGGCTGGGGCCGAGCGACGTCCTCGTCAGCGTGCGCGCGTGCGGGCTGAACCACCTCGACCTCTTCGTGCGCGAGGGCATCCCCGCGCTCAAGACGCCGCTGCCGTTCTGGTCGGGCTGCGACATCGCCGGCGACGTGGCCGCGGTCGGCGCCGCCGTCGAGGACGTCA